>ERZ1106983.172-NODE-172-length-91448-cov-8.114440_pt1 | contig 91448 bp, 94 predicted proteins | sample MGYA00403693_ERZ1106983 | MGnify/ENA primary metagenome ERZ1106983 (study PRJEB35170, sample SAMEA104062420) | human gut metagenome | biome: human gut; feature: human-associated habitat; material: faeces | place: Denmark | collected 2012-07-13 ...
TAATATTATAAACATTATATAAATATTTACTTAAATTATTAGTCATAATTTTAGATTGTTGTTCTCTTCTTTTAGTATTGTCTTTCCAGTAATTTTTCATTGTATCAGAATGAGTATCTCTAATACCTTCAAGCCATTGTTGTTTAGTTTGTAACTTTTTTATAAGTTTAGTTAAATTATTACAAATATATTTACCGTTTACATCTAATCTTAAATTATAACCAATTTTAGAATTAATAGAATCATATTTTAGTATATATTTAGTTTCTTTATTTTTCAGTTCTTTATTGGTTATATTAGAATCTATTTCTTCAAGAATTTCAACATTAAAATTATTAATTCCATATTTAATTAAATCATTATAAAAACGAACATTGTAATATTTTAAAGGGTTAAGTTTCTTTACATCATTTCTATAATGATTAATTCTATTTTTTAGATTAGTAGTAGAACCAATAATAATTAGATGATTGATTTCATTTGTAATTTTGTAAATGCAAACAACAGTAGGAATGTTTTCTGTAAGTTTCATAATAATACAAGTTTAAAAAGTTAATACTTGTACAATATACAAATAATTGTTTACATTTACAAATAATTATTAACAATAAATAATGCTCGGCGCTTCGACAATAATATGTTTATTGCCTACTCTACTAAGTTCAACATCGGTAAAATGTTGCTTTTCGATAGTCTCTGAACCTTTATCTTTATTAAGACGCTTGGCTGCTGATTGTCATGCAACATAATAGTTGTTTAGAGTTCCAGCAATTCACCGAGTTAAGACACCAATAATCAATGTCTCTATTTATATAACATTTATATTCTTCGCTATCAGCATCAAGTCCAGTAAGTTGTTTCCAATTATTAGCAATAGTATTAAAAATTTCGATTTTATCTTCATATAGTTTTACAACTATACCATCAGTATTAGCACTAATTACTTTTATCCCATTCAATTCCAATTCTTCACATAACATCATAATCATTAACTGTCCATTAATAGTAACTTTAAGTACAGCAAGTCTATCACATAAATCACCATGTTCAAAACCAAGTTTACCATAAATAGCGTTAATGACAATCTTAAGAACAGCGGCTAATATATTAGCAGGAACTCCATCAATATCTCCTTTAGTATGTTTAGCTGTAACACGAGTATCTCTCATCCATTTAATAAGTTTAACAAAAACTTTTTGGTCAAGATGAGCAGGCGCTATACCATATTGTACCATTATTGATGGATAGAACGATGAACTTTAACATCATAGCTTTCACTATGAACCTGACTATATCTTAATCGTTAATACGATTCTCCCCGTTTCCAACCATTAGGTTGTACTCTCTTTCGAGATAGTCGATGAACCTTACTATCGTTATGTTTCACAACATAACAGGTAGTCTTGGCTGCTGATTGTCATATAACATTAGTTTTTCAAGCATTCACGCTCTGTTTTTCAACACACGTTGTAGCACTAATATCTTCACGATGTTCCAGCAGTTAAAGGAGTATTTATATGGGGCACCTCATCACTAATGTCCCAATGTACATATTTGAATCGTTTAGTCTTTGTTTGTTCCCCCGTAGAGGAAGCATCATCGGTTGGCCAATGACTATATAAAGCTCCCGGAATATCTTTACTATGTAAACCACCAGTAGCAATAGTATAAACTCCATCATTAATAGAAATCTCTTTACTGAACGCATCTTTACCAATAGAAAATATTACTACCTCTTTCATTTCTCGTAACATCTTCTGTAAAGGCTCTGTCTTAAAATTAATAAAGTCAAATATAACTTTCTTAAAAGCAAGAGCTTTGCGTTCAGTCTTTCTTCCTTTCCATTGAGAAGGATGAAGTCCACTCATTTCAGAATAGAACTTTTCAATAAAAGCATCAGAAATATTACTTCTACTTGCACTAAGCACATTTAGTCCATAAGAACGAGCAATATTATATCTTAAACGAATTTCATCAATATTAAGACGTATCATTTCACAACCAATAAAACAGTCGTTTTTATTATAATACATCATAGGAGGAATATATTCATCAATAATAAATCTTTCCCATTTAGTAATAAGAGAATTTAATTGAGGAATAGTCATTCCTTTATACCTATCAATAGTATGATAATAATGTACGTCTTTTTCACATATAGGAGGCAATTCAAACTCTAATAACTCGTACCATTGTAAGTTAATAGATGTTTGTTTAAGGCTTTTAGGAACAGGTTTACGTTCACCATTTTTATCTATAACAGCACTTGCTTTATTTAAAGCAAATATTTGCATTATATCAATATCAGTATAAGGAAGTTTAAATTTATTCAAAGCATTAATATAAAAATCATTCTTATTATAAGATCGATCTTCATTTTGATTTTGAATAATCTTTTGTGAAGTTTCATATAATATTTTGATAAGTTCTTTAGTACCATTAACGTTATTATGGTGCATAAGCAAAGCTGCTATCATAAACTTATCATATTTGCCACTATTATAACCATACATATGAGTTGTAACAGGTATATCGTCACCGTTATCATTTTTCTCATAATGAGGTCTCATATCACTAATAGCTTTAAGCATAGAAAATAATTGACTATCATCAGTATCAGTGATATAATAACTTTCAAATTTAACTGAATCTAATCTTTCTTTAATTTCAGCAACAGTAAGTTTTTGAACAAGAGGTATTGGATTTCCTTTTTCATCACAAATATCTTTCATTGTTTCAAGATAGGAAGTAATATCTATAATAGTAATAGAAAAGAAATTCTTTAGAATTTCGACATCGTAAAACTTTGACCTTATCATATTATCTATTTAATAGTTGAACCATAAGTAAACCAAAGTGTTTTTTAAATATTTCCCATAATTGTTTATCAGTATAGAAAACATTAGGATTAATAAGACGATGAAGTCTTGCATAACCACATGTATCTTCATTACCTAATAAATTATGAGTATATGGTCCCAATAATACAATATCAGTAGGATGAATTTTATATAATTCATACTTTAGAATAGCTTTACATTGTTTATATGCTTCTGCAAAAGTATTATAATCATTTAATCTATGACATTTTGTAGCAAAAGTAATATAAACATCTTCAAACATATTTCTATTAGTATAAGAACTATATATAGCAGCTAATATATTTATTATGTTACTATTTTCAAAATATTGTTCTTCAATAGTAGGTAATACTAATACTGTATTTGTTACAATAGTTCCAGTACCAAATACAATAGTTTCCTCGTCTTTAGCAAAAAGTCTATTAGGGCATTTAGAACAATATTCACATCTGCTTTTAACGAGTTTAGTTTGGACAAAACTTATACCATCTCGTCCATATCTTTCAGCACTTGGTCCTCTCCTACCCATACTATTCTCCGTAACATAGTATTAATTCTTTACGAGCACGAGAACAAGCAACATATAATCTACGAAGAAGATCGTCTTGGTTAGAATATGGAGCACCATATCTATCATAAACCATGTCATTAACATCCACAAAAACTGTATCATAAGTGGAGCCCTGACTCTTGTGACTTGTTATAGCAAAACCATAATCAATATCACGTGAAAATAGTATTTTTCCGTCACGACCTACAATATTTGTAGCGAGTATATATTTTTTCTTAAAGTCATAGTATTGTCTCCATTTAGCTCCTCTATCTCCATTACGAGCAGTTTTAGCATCATTTATCAAACTTGTAATGACTTGATAATATTTCTGAATACTAAATTTATCTCTATGATTAATAATAAATAGAGGACGAGTAATCATACCGCCATGAACCATTTGGAACTTAACAAGAAATCCATTAAACCCATATGTAGCATCTACATAATCAACAATATCTTTAACCACATATTCTTCACTATTGTTAATAACAGTTTCCATGAACTCATTTACAATAGTTTCATACGACATGATTAAGTCATTTTTAGTAATAATACTTTTATCTGAGTCAGCAATAATAGAATGACGAATATAGTTATTCCAAGAAGTAACACAATTATTTGTATATGCTACAATTCTATACATATCTATATTCTTAGTATATAATTCATCATTAAATGATTTATCAATAAGTTCTTTAAATTTAGCTTTACCACAAACAATAAATCCCTCATTAAATTCATTGTAATTTGCAGCGCCTCGCATTCTACTAATATATTCAAGAAAACGATAAGTTCTGTTATCAATATCTTCTCGAAGTATATCAAGTAAAATTTTAATAGGATTAGTAGCTTCTTGTCTTACTATCTGTTTAAGATAATAAACTTTAGTGCATTTAGTAAATGCCGCACTTTTCTTCTCATTTACGGGAGGAAGTTGGCTGGCATCACCTTGCATTATAATTTTAACTTTATTCTCTTTACAAGTCTTTATAATGTAGTTTAGCAATTTAATTGGTAACATTGAAGCTTCATCTATAATAAGCAGTCTAATGTCTGCAATTTTAGGAGAAGCCATAGGATTAAATTGAGGATGTTCCGGGTCAAAATCTTCAAGTCTTAAATCAAGACGAAGACCAAAAGTAGATTGAATAGTTTCTACTTTCTTACCATGAATAGCAGCACTTAACACACGACAAGCCTTATGAGTAGGAGCGGTACATTTAATAACACTTAAACTGTACCTACAATGATTAATAATATAATCAGTAATAAATGTTTTACCAGTTCCACCAGCACCGCATAAACCTCTAATAAAATCTACATCGGACCAAGGAGTAGCAATAAAATCAATAAGATTCTTAATAGCTACCTCTTGGTCCTTTGTAAATTCAATTCGTTTATCCGAAGCTTCACCAGCTACGTTAAACTCCATTGTTATTCTTTCTATTTCTTTCTATTTCGTTATAGTGAGTTCTCCAATACAAAAATGCTACTTTAGCATCAACATTTTCATATTCCAATCGTACTTTCTTTATATTAAACAAAGTAGTACCATAAGGGTTTAGAAGAAGATTACCTTCAACTACACAACCGGGACAAAAAGGTAAGTATTCTTCAAATACAGTAGTAGCATCGTTTTTAGTTCTTACAATACATAGTTTTTTACCATCAGTTTTTAACTTACGAGAAAATATATAAGTTTTACCTTTAGTAGAATAACATTCTTTAAGAATAGGAACTTTTACATCATTTACATTAACATAAAATTTACCATTTATATCAATGCAAACAATACCAGTCATTCCTTTCTTTAAAACTATATATTGTTTAGCCGGTTTATGTTCTCTTTTGTCTTTCTTTTTAACAACAGAGAAATTAAAAGTTGGCATATGCCATTACTTTTTAGGCATACGAACATCCATCTTTACCATAGAAGCCATACGAAGTTTTTTGACTTTAGGTTCAGATGGTTTATTATCTATTCTTTCACGAACATAAATCTGCGGTCGAAAACCTTTGTCTACACGAGCAAAATACCCATGATAATTGACAAGGCAATCAATCTTTCCAAGAGTATGAATTCCTACTCCTTCAGCTGCCATAGTGATAACTTTATCAGCAGTGTTAATGTTAACCAGCGAATGACGCTTTAAGGCAGCGATACATTCATTTTCCTCATAATGACGTTTTGCCATAACTTTACAATGAATTAAATTTGTTATTATTTGATATTATTTGTTTTAATGTTGTTCCCCCGTAGAGGAAGCAACACGCTTTTCCCGTTTGATATTCTTATCAATAGTATCAATACAATGTGTTAGTACATCAATTCTAATATAATAATCATAACCATCAAACCATGCAGCATTAGTAGTTGTAGTATCTATTTTAATTTTATGTTTTATAGCATAACGTTTAATCTTATTAACGTTTAATTCGGGAAATACATTTTGTTTTTCGTTATTAAGACTAAAATTATAAATAGATTCAGGACATCCTATAGAAACAATAGCAAAATACATACTTTTTATTATAGGACATATAAATACGCATCTTTTCTGATTTTTATATTCGTGTATTTCATTAATGACCCATTTATATATCTCTCTACGTATAGCTCTTTTAATAGGAGTATTGTTTTCTATACATTTAAGTATATGAACACAATTATCATATATTATTTTAGGAAGTTCAGTTTGAATAATTTTAAGACTCATTATATAATATTTTTATAATTATAACGCAAAATAGACGAAATATCGGTTTTATATAGTAAAACGATACAGATGTTCAACTTTATATATAAAACCGATAGATTGAGAGAAAACAAGCTATTATTAGCTTATTTGAGTAGATTTAACTTTATTCTGAAAGATAAATGATATTTTTCATATATCAATATTACCATCTTAAATAGCAAAAAGATAATATGAAATATCCTATTTTGTAGTACCATTTAACTTTAAGCTCTAAATCAACAGTTTTAGTACGTTCTCGTTTAATACCTAAAGACCATAAAAGATTATGCGCTCGCCATTCACAAATCATACCAAACATAGTACGAACATGAATAGCATATTCTTTATATCTTTTATGACGTCCTTTAGATATAGCTTTAGCAGTGTTAATAACAGTTTTCATTTCCTTAATACTACGAATTTGAAAACTATTTTCAATACTCGTAACATTAGGAAGAATTATAATTTTTCTGTCTTTATAATCAATTAACATAATCTTTCAGCCATTTAATGATATAATTACGATCAGTATTAGCTTTACGCGCAGAAGAATATACAAAAGATAAATGTACGCCATTAACATAATTAACAACAAAATAATAATTACTTATTGTTCCATCAGCAAATTCGATATTTTGTAAATTAGCGTTTCTTTCAGTAATTTTATATACTGTTCCAATAGATATGATAGGACAACTTTTAGGAAAGTTAACAAGTTTACCGGATGGTAGATTGCAAATGTTTAAATCAATCATGGTTTATTTCTAATTTAGTGCCACAAATAGGACAATAGTTTATAACAATACCAGCTACATTAGATTCAGCAGCTTTAAGAATAAAAGAATCAATAACAATGTTATCTCTTTCATGTTCAAACTTCATAGTGAGAGAACAATAACTATTTTTAGCAAGAATTATTTCTTCCATATCTTCTTGCAATGCTTCACAATATTTACACATAATATTAAGATTTTTTAATTATCCAGCTATATTGAGTATATGAAAACTCTGCAAAATATCGTTTATTTTTATAAACGAAAAGACAACTATCAGATGTATACATTTCAATCTTAATTTTATATCTTTTATCAGCAGCTATACATTTATGATATTCATTAAGTTGTTTAAATACAAGATTCATAGATTCTTTATTTGCTATATTAATCCCTCTTGTAAATATAGCATTAAATGCTTCTGTAAGATTTTCTTTTTCACACATATCAATATAAGTTTAAGGTTTAGTACCGGGTACAAGAATCGAACTTGCACGACCATTACTGGCCATTGGATTTTAAGTCCAACGTGTCTACCTATTTCACCAACCCGGTATCACTACGATTAATCGTTTATTTTCATAGTTAATCAAATATTGTTTGAAAATTATTATCAGAATAATCAAATTCTTCATAATAATAATCAACTTCTTTATCACAACATTCGTAAGGAGGATTTTTACGATGTTCACGTTCCATAATAGTACTCATACTATTTTCTAAATGTTCAATAAAGAAAGCGTTAATATTAATACAATAATTAATATTATGTAAATTATATTCTTCACCCGGTGTAGAATTTTCTTTTATATAATCGTCAAAAGTAATAAATTTTTCTTTATCTTCCCATTCAGAAATAGGAATAGAATATTGAGAAATAGTAGTTGCAGCGTCATTAAACCAACGATATGCATAACCAACAATTACATTGGTTTCATTACGAGAACGTTCACATGCAACAAATTTGTGTTCTTTACTGTATTTTTTATCTCCATGTAAAAAGAGAAAATCTTTTATAAGAGCTTCTTTAAGATTACTCATATTTAAAGTAGTATTAAATTAATTCCATAAATAAATAAATAAAGTCCAAAGAAGAGCACAAAGCACAGTAAGTATACTACTAATATTGTTTTGTCTTTTTGCTTGTTCTTGATTTTCAGTAGCAGTTTTTCCACTTATAATAGCTGATGTATAAGTGATATAATTAGCTACCATCATCATTAAATTCTCAAAGAAAGATAATGTGATTACAATACATATAATAAGTAATAACCAAATCATATTATTTAAGTTTATAATTTCCACTAATTACGATATCATAAAGTTCATTAAAAGCGTTTTCTATTGTAGTCATTTCAATAATAATACTTTTAATATCTTTTTCTATCCCATTGATTTTTATAGTATTCATATATCTTTCATACGAAGGATTATTGCCTACTACAATAGATATAATAGCGTCTTTAGTAGTTATATGTTTATATCCAATACAAAGTTTACCTTTAAAAGTAATCCAAGTATTAAACATAAAAGTTTCACCTTCGTATTTTATTTCTTTAGGAAGAATACCAATATCTTCAAGTGTTGTAAGACGTGTCATAATTATATTTCTTTTAGTTGTATAATAGTACAATCGTGAGTATAATTTTGAGATATTATTTGTTCCATTTTAATATAATGAAATATATCAGCAACTTCATAATCACCATTCCATTTTTGGTCATAAATTTTAACTAAATCTTTTTGACCAATATGTTTTTTTCCAAATAATACCATCAATAATAATTTTATCACCTACTTTATAAGGATTATAATCCCAATTAAATATATCAGACATTAAATTTCCTTCATTTCTAATTATTTCAAATCGTACTTTCATAATAGCGATTATTAAGTTATTTATAATATTTTATACCACTACCAGTATCTTTAATAGGTTTAGTAGTCCAAACTCTTTGAACAGACAATGTTTTTCCACAACGCATACATTTAGTTGTAGAAATAATAATTATTTGTCCTTTTCTTGTACCATTGTGCCTCTTTTTAAGTCTTTCAGTACTATATGTCTTATGACCAAATATTTTACACCAATTAATTTTAAACATAATATTATAAATATTAAATTAAACAAAATAAAAAACTCCTCCAATATCATCACGACATAAGAGGAGTATGTGTCCGCAGCAGATGGACACTAAATGAATCAGTCGAATTAATTGGCTATGGAAGTGCTATACTGACAAATACGGATGACTGATTCATTAATATTAAAGGATGTGCCTAACGAGTAGCGAACCTACTCCGTAGCCTAACAGAGATTCAAACTCTGATTTTGAGAATGAAAATCTCACGTCCTAACCCTTAGACGAAAAGGCCAATAAAAATATGTTGTTCTACCAAGATTCGAACTTGAAACTTCAGAACCAAAATCTGACGTGTTACCATTACACCATAGAACAATTTTTGTAGCATTGAATCTATCATGCTCTAAAATGGCAGATTGTATAACATGATAGGCCAATGCTACAATATAAGTTAAAGTAGTTCATATTTCATCCCCCGTAGAGGAATACACACGACCTTACTTCTTACTTACAGGAAACTTACCAAGTTTATAAGCTGCAAATGCAGCAACAACTCCAAGAATAACATTAGCGACTACAACCCAAGTGTTCATAGTCTTAATATCAATAACTCCTAAAATACAAATAGCGGCAATCATAAGCACGCTCCACCAAAACTTGTTCATAAGCAAAAACAATTAAATTAACAAATTAATAACCAAATTTATCTGCCATTTCATTATCTTCATCAGAAACTTGTTCCGGTTCAAAGCCTACTTCATCATAATCCGTATTATAAAGTTCAGAGTTAATTTCTACTCCATCAGGATCATAATCTCTCATAGCTAAATATTATTCTTTTTGTGTTGCAACAGTTTCAACTATTTCAGCAATTTCCTTTTCATTGGTAATCTCGTTGATTTCAACGTTAAGTTCAATATCAAGGAAATTGTTAATAGTCTTATTTGCAGAATTTGCAAAACTCGTAAACGCGCTTACAAGAGCCTTAATAAAGAAAAGCTCAGTATAACGATATTCACGAGAAAGACCACCAGCCTTAACAGCGAACTTATTCCAAAGGAAATCAACATATCCTTTCTTACCACGAAGTTCGTTCTTCTGATGAAGATAGTTAAGAATAGCGAGAGAAGTGAAACGACGAATTTCTGCGTTATCTTTAACAATACATGCTAATTCAAGCACGTGTGTAGGAATGTTTTTAACCGCAGGATTCTCTTTAAGTTTACGGGCAATTTTGCCGAGCTTATCTTCCTTTTCAGCTTTTACAAACTGAGGACGATTTTCTCCTTCATTGTGAGGAAGCTCTTGTCCGACCATAGATTCGTTGTTTTCAGCAGGCACTTTTTTTACCGCTTCAACTTCTTGTTCTTTAGCAACAACAGTTGCCTTTTCTGCTACTTTTTCAGTACTCATAATAATAGTAATATAAAATGGTGGTTTGTTATTAAATCAGTGTAAAGATAAATCTTTATTTTGTAATATGCAACTATATAATAATATTTTTACTCAATAACCGATAATGATGCTATTAGTTGGAAATACTGTAATACTAATATAACAAACAGCAATATAATCCATTATGTAAAGTAAAAATAGTAGTGCCAGTTATTATACCAGCACTACTAATATATAGCTACAAATCGAGCATCTTGTCCATAAGACGACTTGCTGCAATTTCTCCCATCTTACCGAAACGAACTCGGATAAGATTGTTAATAATAGTGTCATGGTCGTAAGTAACACCTTCAACATTCTCACGAGAGCTAAAAGGATTACGATACGTAACACCAGCGGGAATCTCACTCTGAACAATGTCAATAGTGGAACCTGCGAATAGCAGAGGAAGAGCAGTAGGATGGTTCAGAAGATGATTAGCAATCCATGCCTTTTCGTCATCTTCTTTGAGTGCGCCACAAATGGCAAAGAGAGAAGTGAAAATAACATTAGTCATACCCTCTTTGTAAGTACCAGTTTCTTCATCGCGAACATAACCACGAACTTTGTTTGCGAGAGTAAAGGAAACCATAGTATAGTTATCCTTTTCAGTAAAGTTCGCGTTCTTAACACGAATACCCGGAATCTTTTTGCCACCGGCAGCAATGATACCTTTAACGATGGCATCATAATCGCTTGTCTTAACTTCAGGCTGAACAGCAGCAGCTTGTTCTGCACCTTGTACAACAGTTTGTTCCATAATAATTTAATAATTAACGTTAATTTAGATACTGTTAAAGCCGTATCTATCGCTTATGCTGAATGTAGTGTTTCGAATATTTTTACTATTAATTGAAACATTTTTGTTATTAAGTACATAAATAGTACTTTTAATAATGTTTGAAAGAAGAAAAGTCTTTTTAACTCGATTTGATACTATTGTTGATGTTAATAAGGTAAGTACAGATGTGTCTCGGTGTAGTTCCTCTACGGGGGTGCAAATGAGAGCAAATAATATCAAAAGTATAAGTACTAACAAATATGATATTATAGCTTTTTCAGTTTCTTATATTTTTTGTATTGTTTATATTCTTTAATAGCTATATAAGATGCTATAATAGTCGATCCTATTGTTACTACTAAAGTTATACATATTACAATTATTTTTATTGAATCCATAAGCTATGATGTTAATATCATTAATAATAATGGTAAACCCCATACTAACATGAATGCTATAAATATAGCCATCCCATCTGATGATTTTTCATGTTTATCTGGGTCTGTATTTTTGTATATTAAAAATACTATTACTATTACTACAATAGCTAATATAATCCAAGGTAGAATTTCTGCTCCTTGTTCTGATAAAGAAGAGCTTCGTGAATATGATGTATAATCTGCTAATTTTCCTCCTGCGTATAATAACATAAGTTGTGATTTATTTTGTTGGTATTTTAAATACTTTTTTAATTATTGTAGTTAGAATCCATATTACAGCTATTAATTGTAACATAATTATTGCTATTACTATCGTATAAAGAGTGATTTCTAATAGTAACGCAGTTACTAATGTTATTGTATCCATAGTTTATCTTGTTTTGAGTTGTTTAAAGGTTGAAATTATATATGATTTTGGGTTAGGATAAATCTTGTGGTGAAAATAGTAATGAACTTAATAAAAATAGGAATAATAAAGAGAAAAGTTCAATGAAAGTTCAATTATTTATTTAAAAGGGTTTTAAGGTTGGAATAATAAAAGGACGAAAAAGAGTAATGTTTAACAGGAATAAGAGTATTGTGGAGATGATGATGAAAGGAGAAGTGGAATGAAGAATTAATGGAGGTGAATCAGATGCTCCAACTTACTCTTTCTCTTTCTCTTAATCTTATTCTTATTCCACCTATTTATCGTTAAGGAATAGGAACTAATGATTTTGCTATTGTAAAATCCACTAAACAACATGCTAATTTCATTAATATTCCTATTCCTTTTGTTAATATTCATTTTGAAAAAGTAAATATAAATGATTTTGTTAATCAATTTAATGAAATTAAATATGATTTTGTTATTTAAAATCTTACTTATATTCTTTGTTTTAATTATAAAGGAATAGATTATGGATAGTTTTGTTACTAAACCCAGTGCTGATAACTATGATTTAGCTATCCATAATCCTATTCCTATTTCAACAGGAGAATTTAATACCGATTCTGAATCTGAAAATATAGAAGTTAATAATGATTTTTGTATTAATTCTCCTGTTGTTATTTTATGTTCTATTTGTGCTTCTGTTATTTATGAATGGTTTTGTTAATGATTTTAATGATAATCATACTATTGATTTTGTTTATATTGTTATTGTTTAAATCCTGTGAGTTATTCAAAAACAAGTTTTTGAACAACATCACCATCACTTGCAGAACATTTAATAGCACTAAATAAGAGCACTATTTTCATTCGCATAATGATTAATAAAACAATTATTATAGTAATCATCAATAAAATCATTCATTGTATGATACTCCTTTTTTGCCCAAAAATAGGGCATTATATGTATATATTCCTATCGGAATATATATATACATATAATGGGATTTTTGCCTTATAGCAACATAAACGTTAATATGAATATCGCTTACATTACTACCAGCGACAGCATGGCAGTTACCCTTTGTGTTTCGTCCATTACGACCACTAATTACGAGCATTATATAGAACTCTTAATATCATGTCCTATATTGCTCGGATTCTTTCTTGTTATTATATGAGGGTAAAAAACAGAAAGGAGAGAAGCGGTTATTCACCGCCTCTCCCGTTGTATCACAGCTGGTTCATCAGCAGCTGCATCTGCATGTTCTCCAGCAGTTTTACCTGCTTGTCGAGCAGTTTGACCTCTTTGATGTTGGTCGAGAAACCCTCGTGCTCATGAACAGCATCATCGCCGTCATACGTTTTGTACGGATCACCAGCAGCGAATTGAACACGCTCAATCACGAACTCTGCACCACGACAGAGAATCTGCAATTGAGCAGCATTGATTCCGCCACTCACGCCTTGACGAATAGCACGCTCGCGAGCATCAACGTGAAGATCTGCAAGTTCAGGCAGACAGTTGATGAGTTGAGCGATAGCTACGTTAGGCAGGAAATCGACGTAGTCAGCAGTGGCCAAAACATTCTGACCATCTTCTCCACGACGATACGCAGGAAAAGAATCTGCAAAGTTGAAACGGTAGCGAATACCGTCAACACCTTCGTACACACTAACGCGGACCAGTTTGGTCTTCACGATAGCAACAGCAGCAGTAGCTGCATCTTTAGTTTGAGTTGCCATAACAACATTACGTGCTCCTTTGGCACGGGCATTAGAATTAACGACGGTCGTATTGCCAGTACGAACAGCCGGAGCATCACTAACGATGCCAAATTCTTTATTGTTATTATATGAGGGTTTTATAAAAATATTTGTGATGATAGTCTATTGAAGACTATCATCACAAATATATTGCGCACTTTCGACAACCATACGAATGTCTTTGCTCCATACAGCTAAATCATATACGTAATAACCTACTTTAGATATAGTAGGCTCACTGCTAAAAGCAATATTATATTTATTAAATATAATATTTCTGACTTTATCGATATTATGAATATCATCTAAAGTGCAGATGACTACGTGATCTTGATACACATCTTTTCCAACAATGCTAACTACTAACATAACATAAAATATTTAAATTAAACAATAAACAAGAATATAAATGAAAATGCTGGGACATACAGCCCCAGCATCATCATCTACTTATCGAACGCATTTGCTAACTTCTCTGCAAACACTTTCAGGTTCCACATCAGTAACGGCATTGCGATTATACAACCGCAGAAGTATAGCACGTCATCGTTCTCGATGGCTAATACGATAACCACAATGCATATAATCATACACACGATATGGTTGATGAAGTTCAGGATTCCAATGTACTTTTTCATAGTGGATTTTAGTTACAGCAATGAAACGTTCAATGCCAAGATTCTGATTGTTATTATTGGGAGGGATGACAGTAGTTCCATCAATATCTTTATTTATTTTTATAATAATATAATCATTATCAAATTAATTTGATTTTGTAGAAACAAGACGGGGGGAGTTCAAGTCCAATCCAAGACCCCGGGGTTCATATACAATAGGTCCCCTCTCTTAAACATATACACTACAATTTACTATCTCCATCTTAAACTCAAATAGCATCTCCACCTTAATCTTACATAACAACTCAAACTTAAACCAAAATAACAATTTTCATTTAAACTCAAATAATATCTTCAACTTAAACTCTTAATCTTATATATCGCACAATATTTATATCATTTCCTTTTAATCTCCTAAATCATCTTCCACTTAAAATTTATTATTAACTTCTTTCTATCTACCCTTATAAAAATAATTCATTTCATAATCTCTTTATTCATTAAAATTAACTATTGTTTTACAATACATTTCTCCATAATTAAAATAGTTCTTTTTATCATTACATTTCCCCTTTCCAATCCTACACCCACAAAAAGAAAGTCGGACCTAAGCCCGACTCTTTATCAGATTATCAAATCTATAATATAAAATATAATCATAACTACTATAACTATGGCAGGTATCACCAACATAGTCAATCCTCCTATTTCATTTTCTTTATCCATATCATCCAATTCCAAGAATTGTACATCCAGTATGAATAACTGCTCCAATAACAACTACAATAATTAATAACAATAATATCATCATTATTAATCCTATCCTCCAAACTATTTTATTTTTCATCATTCATAGTTTTTAAATAAGTATCCCAATTATAATAAACGTCGACAAGAAAATTATACATATCTTTTCCTGTAAGGTCAAAACGTTCCATAACCATAAGTGTAATAGTAGATAAAGAATAACCACGATCCTTTTTAAGATTATTCATTATATGATAAAGTTTATCAATATCTTGAATAGAAAGATTAAACTTATTATTTATAAAATCCATAGTAATTATAAATTAATCATTATTACAAATATTACAATAAGAACCTCGCTCTTTAAGAGCTTCATCAATTAAATCATCAACACTACCAACATCTTCTCCATTGATGATTTCTACTTCTTCATTTTCATAATCATTCATAATAATATTATTTAGGTATTAGAATATTACACAATATAACATTTTTATTTGGTATTGACAAAATTATTTGTATATTTGTACATAAATAATTGTTAAATTTATATTGCTATGTATTTAATTGGTAATAATTTTGATGGCCAAGTTATAGACGAAGCCAATTATAAAGTTTATGGTAAACAACAAGTTATTAATCTTGCTGTTCCTAAAAGTGTTATTTCTACTACAAAGAAATTTGTTATTATTGCAAGTATGTTATATGAGTTGAATCATAACGAAACTGTTGTTTATGGTAATATTATTTCTACTCTTCGTAACTTTTATACTAAAGGTATTAATACTCGTATTATTAAATTTGATGATAAGTTTTTCTTAAAGTGTGAAGCGGAACATGGTATTAATAGACGTAATGCAAGAAATGCTATCAATATGCTTATTAAAAAAGAAATACTTGGACAAATGACTACACCTAATAAGAAATTATATACTGACCGTGCTATACTTAATCCTAATCGTACTCCTGATAATGTTATTGAAAGCAATGTTGAATGTATAGTTATTACTCTTTGACATCTTTATAATATTATAAAATAAAAGCGTTTTTATTTGGTACTTATATAAATATTGATTAAATTTATTCCATTGTTTCATTTTAATATTTATATTTATATGGTACTAATTAATGCTACTCAAACAAAACTTAAAGAGGGTGATGCAGAAGTTCCTCCTATTAAACGTATAACAATTAAACAACAAAGAAATGATTAAATTAGAAAGTAAATTAAAAGACTATTCACTTTTGATTCCCACAAGTGTTAAGGAAATTACTCCCGAACATTATGAAGCTATGCTAAATAGTCTTATTCTCCAAGATCATTATTGTGTTATTGCTCTTGTACATAAGATTAAATTATTTAGTCTTGCAAGTGTAGTTAATGCTAAAAATCCTCCCACGGTTGAAGTTGTTCCTATTATTGCAAAGGTTTGTACACCTAATGAAGATATTAAAGAAAGACTGAAAATTGGTTATCGAGCAGTTATCAATAGAAGTTCTCTTGAAATGGGTACTCATTATAATTCTGCTGGTAATGATATTACTTTAACCGCAGTTAATAATTTTATTGATGATGACAAAGAATTGCGAAATGATATTATAACTGGAGATTATTTCAAAGAAGAAGGCAAAGCTATTATTGATAGTAAAAATGCAAGTCCTAAATGCTGTTTTGTTGAGTTTAAGATTGTACCTATTAATAATGTTATTGGAGCTTATGAAATAGGCGGAAATAAACTCCATCCTTTTGTTGAAAAGAATAACGAAAGTGTTAATTAACAATATATTGATTTTAGAGCTGGTATGAATAATGGAACGTGGTGCTTCCTTTACGGGGGAGCGCACGAGCGAAGCGAGTGCTTATTATTCATATCAGCTTTATTATTTTTAATTGTATTACATGAGTGATATAGTTAATATTAAAAACTTAGATGAACTTGATGCCGAATATGTATTAATCTGTAAAGATGCAGATGATATATTTAATGATTTAAAGTTCAATAATAAAAAAGAAGAAGATACATGTAGAATGATTATTGACTTTATTGAGAAAACTATTTCTAAAGGAGTCAAAGATTTCAAATGTATGGCTTTGCCTTTTGTTGGCAATCTTCGTTATAATCCTATTGATAAGGCAATGACTGCTCATTATAAAGAACTTAAACTTGCCCGACAAGTTATGGATAAAGATGAGTATAAAGAATATGCCAGAGGCTTGTATTTTTATGAAGAAAATAAAATCAAAGCTGAAACAATTCGTAAACGTGTTTTAGATAAGATTAAAAAACGTAACAATAAACGTTATATTAGATACTGTATGACTTTAGGAAAAGCTTATGCTGATGCTTTTCTTTATTGTATGAGTATATTTGAAGAAGTTCCTTTTAATTTTGAATTACAAGAAAAATACGATGAGCTTACTAATAGAAAACATAATTAGTATTGATGATAGCGGGATGCCTAAACCTCCTACTGTTCATCAATTATTAGATAAAGATATATGTTTACTTTACGCACGTGATAATACTAAAGATAAACTTAAGTATATGAAAGAGTGCGGAGTAATATATTATCTTGCTGATCCTCGAAGTCCTGCAAGACAACAAGGTCTTACTGATGCAGAATGTCTTAAAGAGGCTATTGAGAATTTTGATTTGCCCAAAGATTATAGTCCAGATAGTCTTGTCCTTAAAATAGCAGCTCGATATTATAAATTAGCAGTAGGCCCTGCTGGTATAGCATTAGAAAATTTATATCGTTCTATTCATACTGCCGATATTATTATTAATAAATGTCATGATTTGCTTACTGAGAAATTAAATGGTGGTATTACACAAGAAGATATTGGTCCTGTTATTGATAATCTTGATAAGATTACTTCTCGTGCTAAACAAATTCCTGAACTTATGAAAGCTGTATCTGTTGCTAAAGAAAATCTTAAAGAAGAATCTGAACAAGTTATGGCTCGTGGTGGTAAAGGTGTTACTTCAAGTATGGACGCTAATAGTAGTTTATAATATGGAATTTAAAATACCTGAATCTTTTAATGTTGGCGGAGTTACTGTCAATATTAATCATGTTGAACGTTGTGATAATAATGCTTTAGGAAATTGTTTACTTGCAGCAAGTAGAATTGAAATTGCAGATTTATGTAACAAAGATACTAAACAAAGTGAAAGTAATAAACTGAATACTTTCTTTCATGAACTTACTCATTCTATTCTTGATACTATGGGTGAAAATGAATTATCTACAAATGAAAAATTTGTTTCTACTTTTTCTTCTTTTCTAACAGAAGCTATTACAACTGCAAAATAAGTTATGTTACAATTAAGAGATAAACGTTATAATGATGTTCGTCTTATATTTAAAGAAGATGGACACAAATATACTGATACTTTAGGTAACGAGTATCTTTCTACTACTACCTTTCTTCACGATTATTCTCCGAGGTTTGATAAATCTTATTGGCTTCGTAAGAAAGCTAAAGAACTTGGAATTAGTGAAAAGAAACTTGCAGCTCAATGGGACGCTATTAGAGATGAAGCTTGCGATAGAGGAAGTAAAACTCATAATGGCCTTGAAGATGGAGTAAAACTTGTTTCTAAGTTTAATGATGCTATTCGATATTCTCAGCAATATGAAGATAACTCTATGAGCACTATTGCTGATTTACCTCAAATAGATAAACATGTTAAAGAACTCGATGTTAAGGCTTTTATTGATTATACTGAAGGAAAGTATACTGATCTTTATAATGTATTTGATTATTATACCAAGAATGGTTATAAAATCTATGCCGAAATTGGTGCCTTCCTTATTGATTATCTTCTTTCTGGTACTATTGACGTTTTGTGTATACGAGACGATAAATTTGTTATAGGTGATTATAAAACTAATCGTGGGGGTCTTAAATTTGAATCTGGTTATTTTAAAAAAGATAAGACTGAAAAACCTGCACAAGATACTGATATTTGGGTTCCTAAAGATGAATGGCTGTTGCCTCCTCTTAATAATCTTCCTAATTGTAATGGTTCTATTTATAATATGCAGCTTTCTATTTATGCCGCTTATGTGGAAATCATTCTTGGCATTCCTTGTGCTGGTTTATGGCTTTGTCATATAGATTCTGATTTTGTTCTTAACAAATATGGAATGCCTAAACGTTTTCCTGATAATAGTTTTAAGATTAAAGAGAATCCTGTTGAGAAAGTTACTATGCATAAAATGCCATATCGTAAAAATGAAGTTATGGCTATTCTTGAAGATAGAAGAAAAACTCTTAGAGCGCAACAAATTAATACTCAATTTTCATTAGGTTTATGAAAAAAATTTATTTGTTAGTAACAATTATAGTTTTATCTATATTTAACATTGGATGTACATCTAATGGAAATGTACCTATTAAAGAAACTATTTATATCCCCGTAAAGGATACAATTAATGAACAAGAAAATATAGCACGAATTATTCGTCTTGAACATGATATTACTCTTTATCAAGATAGTCTTAAAATGATACGAGATAGTCTTGGTGAAGATTTATTTATTGCAAATTATAAACTTGCCCGAATTAAATATTATACAAAAATAGTTGATAACAAACCTGCACAAATTAAATTTTATAAAGGATGGATAAAGAGAACGTTAAACGAGTAATTTTTAATTTTACTATTAATAATAATAGCAAGATTAAAAATAAAAGACATAATTCTAATTTTAATACTAAGCACTATAAAAATGGAACTCCAAATAATATAGATGGAGAAATATGGAAACCAATTAAAGGTTTCGATGATATTTATTATGTTTCTAATAAAGGAAGAATTAAGAATATTATTTCTAATAAATTAATGTCTACTTTTATTGTTGGAAATTATTATAAAGTTTCATTAAAAGCTATTCCATATTTTGTTCATAAACTTGTTGCTATTGCGTTTATTCCTAATCCTGATAATAAACAATGCGTTGATCATATAGATACGAATACGTTTAATAACAATATTGAAAATCTTAAATGGGCTACAATAAAAGAAAATAATAATAATCCTATTACTGTTTCCAAACAAGTAAATAGACTTCGTTCTTATAATGTTGATAGAAAGATAAAAGTAATTAAATTTAAATATAAAGATTATAATAATACTGAAATATTTGACAGTGTATTGAATGCTGCTAAATCTATAAATGATTCTTCCACTAATATTAGTAGAGTTTGTAAAGCTAATTCTAAAGTTTCTGTTCCACGTTATAGATGTAAAGGATATTGCTTTATGTATGAAGATAATTTTAATAGTTTAGTTAAACATTGTAATGAAATTAAAGAATAAATTAATAATGTTTAATTTAAATAAGTTATGGAAGTTCTTGAATATGGTCTTTGTGGTCTAAGAGAAATTAGACTTATAAAAGAAGAAAGAGTTATAGGAGAATTTAATGGTTCTACTATTGAAGATTTTGCTACATCTTATACTATTCAAATTCGTATTCCTTATTTTCTTTTTTGGCATAAGTGGATTACTCTTGCTACTTGGGGAGTTCTTAATACATTAACTTCTGATAAAGATGATGTTAATAGAGATCTTATATTAGCTAAGATGGGGCTTATACTTTATATAATAAAATGACTAAATATGGCGGATTTCAAAACAGCTCTAAATAAAGTTCTTAAATGGGAAGCAGGATATGTAAATGATCCTGATGATTCAGGTGGAGAAACATTTGCTGGTGTTTCGAGAAATAATAATAGAACTTGGAAAGGTTGGGCGCTTATTGATAAACATAAAGTTGGTATCATGTTGCCACAAGGATTATCGAGGCTTAACGATAAGTTATTTGCTGATAAAGAACTTATGAGTCTTGTTGATGATATTTACAAGACTAAATATTGGGACCCTATTCAATTAGACCTTATTACTTCTCAACGTGTTGCTGAAGAAATATTTGATACTGCTGTAAACATGGGAGTTGGAACTGCTGTTAAGTTTGCTTATGAAGCATGTGGATTACCTACTTCAACTAAAGTTACAGATGAACTTATAACTACACTTGTTAAAATTAAATCATAATATATTATGAAAGATCTCACATTTAGAGATTTAATTTATCTTATTATTATATTTGTTCTTATATTTTTAGTATCGAGATTATCTATTAAAAAAGATGTACCGGTAGAGCCTATCAAACCTATTGATACAAGTTATAATAGAGTAGTTATTGATTCTATTAAATATAATATAATTAAAAGAGATTCTATTATTATTCACATTAAAGATTCTATAATTTATGAATTACAACTTAATCAAACTGCTGACGATAGTACTGTTATTATTAACTTTCAAAAGCTATTGTCAGACTAAGGAACCGATTGCTTTCCCTACGGGGGAACTTCAATTAATTGGTGATGGCAAATGCGTTGTTCCTATTGAACTTATTCGTAAAGCTAATGCTAAACTTATAGAACGTAAAGGTTTTGCTCAAATTATATGTCAACAAGATACTATTATTAGATTACAAAAATTGCAGATTAAAGAATATAATAATATTGTTGTAGATATGCAGAGCAGAATAATTGACGCTAATAAGTATAATGAAGAATTAAATACTGCTATTGAAAGACAAAGAAAAAAGAATAAAATACTTGTAGGTACTACTTGTGGCGCACTTGCTGTTACTGTACTTGTTTTACTAATTAAATAAGTTATTATGGCCGAAGATAAATATCCTTTTCTTGAATATATTAATGAAGATAAAAGTCATTATAAAAAAGCATCAGAGCTTGGATTTGTAGACCCTGACGACCTTTTTCTTGTAGGAGATAGCGGGGGATTTCTTATGAATATTCAACCCGGTATGCGTTTTGTAAATACACATCTTTTTCAAGAAGCTGCTAATTATTTTCTTGCTAATGGTAATAAATATTGTCATTATAAAGAAGATAGTATTCCTCATAGACAATTTCGTAAACGTGAAGAATATAGACGTAAAAAGGGTTTTTCTGCTCCATGTTTAATGATGCCTGATGGTTCTATTAAAGAAGTTCGTATTACAGGTTCTCATTATAATTTTCTTAATTATAGTAGAATGGAACAACTTGATGAAACTACTATTAAACGAGGTAATACTAATACTGCAAAGAAATATTATAGTTTTCCTAAATTTATTGATGCACAGTTTTGGACTTTTCATGTAATGGAGTTTGCAGAGAATAATGGTTTTCATCTTATTATTGACAAAACTCGTCGTGGAGGTTTTTCTTATATTATGGCTTCTGATAGTGCTAATAGAGTAAATCTTCAATCTCGTAAGATGGTTATCCATGTTGCTGCTGATAAAAAATTCCTTACTGCCGATAAAGGTTTATCTGATTTCTCTATTAGTGGGATTAAGTTTTATGAAGAGAAAACTCCTTTTGTTCGAGGTATATTTAGCACTAATAAAGAAGATTTCCGTTTAGGTTATAAATTACCTAATGGTATGGAAGCTGATAATTCTTGGAAATCTTCTTTGTTTTCTGTTAGTGCAATGAATAATCCTGATTGTGCTATTGGTAAAGATGCCGTTTGTGTTAAAGTTGAAGAGTTATCTACTATGGATAACTTTGATGAATTTATGAATGTTACAGAACCTGCTATGCGTACTGGTGCATATACTACTGGTATTCTTATGGCTTGGGGTACTGCTACTTCTGGTAATATGCAAATTTTTGAAACAAACTTTTATAATCCTAAAGCATTTCATTTTATGCCTTTTGAAAACGTTTGGGATAAAGATAGTAGAAATGAAGTTTGTGGTTTCTTTAAACCCTATTGTTGGGGACTACAAGGTGAAATAAATAAAATTAAAGGTGTAGATAAAGATGGTAATAGTAATCTTGAAATAGGACTTGTTATTGCCAAACGAGAACGAGAAGAACGTAAATCTACATCTAAAACATATGCTGACTATATTAACTATCTTGGTCAGTATGCTTTAACTCCTTCTGAGTCTTTTAGTAGTGCTACTGAAAACTTGTTTAGTTCTGAAGAACTTACTGCTTGGGAAGAAAGACTTAGAAATGATGAACTCTATAAGTTTTATGTTGATGGTATGCTTGAAGAAAGCGAAATAGGACAAATTCAATTTAAATCTAATGAGCGTCTATATAAAGAAGGAAAAAGAGTTTATGACTATATAAATGGTGTTCCTCGTCGTGCTAATGAACAACCTCATGGTTGTATTCGACGATGGTTTGCTCCAGAATATATTGAAGAGTATACTGAATCAGGTGTTAAAAGATATATACCTCAAGGTACTTATAGTATATCTTATGACCCTGTTGGTATTGATAAAGAAGGAAAAGAAATTACTTCTCGACATTCTCACAATAGTATTAAAGTTTGGATGAATCCTAATATTAATAACGGATATAAACAAAAACTTGTAGCTTCTTATTACGGTCGTCCTGATAGTCTTGAAGAAGCTGATAGAATTTGTTATATGCTTGCTAAATATTATAACTGTATTGGAACTACTTGTGTCGAAATTAACCGTGGTGAAACGGTTAAAAACTTTAGACAATGGAAAGCTATTAAGTATCTTGCTTATGATCCTTTATTTGTTTGGGATTCTACTATTAAAGGTAAAGTTTCTTCGAGCTATGGTTTTAGTATAGGTGGTGGTGCTCAACGTAAACTTGATGCTCTTCGATTACTTAAAGAGTTTCTTTATGAAGAAATAGGTAAAGATGAAAATGGAAATCCTATTAGGAACTTTCATCGTATTTATGATTATCAAACTATTCTTGAATTAAAGAAATGGAATGCTATTGGAAACTTTGACCGAGTTTCTGAAATGATTGTCCGAGGTATTGAGTGGAAAGCTATGGATATCAATGCCAAAAAAGAAATGGACAAAAGAAAGAAAATTAATGTTTATGATGATGAAAAAGATATACTATCTCGTCCTTGGTTTTAACAAAAAATAATTATGGCCGCTGTATTTCATGATTTTGCTTCATACGCTTTTCCTAATCAACGTGTTTCTAATGCTGAAAAAGAAAAGCCAGAATGGTATGCTAATTGTTGCGATTATGTTATTTCTGCTGGATTAGCTGCTGCACCTGATAGAGAAGAATTAGAAAAGATGTATAGAATGTTAGCGAATGATATTCCTGATGAATTCTATGCTAAAATTCTTAATCCTTATAACGCTACTAATGAAAAGTATAAAAGGTTTCCTGCAACGATGCGTAACTATGATATTATTTCTGGAGTTATTCGTCGTTATGTTTCTGAATATATTAAGAACCCTCATGATTTTATTGTTGGAGCCAACAACCCTGATGTTGTTATGGCTCGCGATGCTCAGATTAAACAAGAAATGCTTCGTCTTGCTGAAGTGCAAATTGCAGCTAAAATATCTGAGTCTTATCAACGTTTTATAAATAAAGGTAATGATCCTCAGCAATTTAATCCTCAAGAAGCTATTGATATAAATGCTGAAATTGAAAAATTTAAGCAAGAATATATTGATAAAACTTCTGCACAAGGACAAGAGCTTCTTAATGTTATAGATGATATTACTGAAAGTCTTGTTTTATATTCACAAGCATATTTTGATTTTGTAGCATTTGGAGAATGTTATACTTACTCTGATATAGTAGGTAACAAACTTATTAAACGAGTTGTTTCTCCTCGTGATGCGTTTCCTGTTCCTAATGATTCTCAATTCGTTGAAGATTATGATATGTTTGCTGAACGTATGAAAATGACGTATCAACAAATTGTAGATAACTTTGATGAGTATCTTAGTGAAAAAGATAGAAAGTTTTTAGAAACATATTATGGTCGTCATAGTGCCAATGATGCTACTCCACTTACCTATCAAATGTATGCAAGTTACTATGGAGATGTTTGTTCTAAATTTACTGCTCAAGAACGTGAAGCATTTGAGTCTAATAGTATTATGGCTCGCGATAATAATACTGGTCTATATGACGTATGGCATGTTGTTTGGCGAGGTGAAGTTCGAAGAGCTATTGTTACATATGCTGCAAATGGTTTCCTTGCTCAACGTGTAGTAAATGATGATTATGTTCTTAATCCTGAAATAGGAGATGTTTCTATTGAATATATTTATGAACCTCAAGTTTATGAATCTGTTCGTATTGGAGGACGCAATAATGCAATCTATCCTTATAAAGCAAGAGCTATTGCTTATAATCGTAAAGGTAAATTACCTTACAATGGTCTTGTAGAACTCATTAAAGGTTTTGGTCCTTTCTCTATTGTTAAAACAATGACCCCTTATCAGGTATTTATGAACATTGTTTATTATCATCGAGAAATGGCTATTGCTAAGAACAAACTTAGTGTTCTTCTTGTTTGTAAATCGCTACTTGGTTCTTCTAAAGAAGATGTTGAGGATGCTATATATAAAATGGCTGCAGATGGTGTTTTATATATAGACGATAGTGATGACCAAAACATGCTTAAAGCTCAACAAATTAGAATGCTTAATGCTTCTATTGGAGATTATATTACACAACTTACTAATCTTATTACTGAAATTGAAAATACTGCAAAAGACCGTGTAGACATGACACCTCAACGTTATGGTCAAATTGCTAATAGCGCAGGTAAAGGAGTTACAGAAGAAGCTATTATGCGAGGGTCTATGGGTTCTGTTATTATCGAATTTATGTTCGATGCTATGCGAGAACGAGATTGTGCTCGTGATCTTGACTTTACTAAACTTGCATGGATTGATGGTCTTAATACATCTTATAGAGATGCAGATAATAATATTAAATATATTAGCTTGGACGTAAATAGTCATGTTTATGCTGATTATATTATTAAAGCTAAGAATTCTATTAAAGAAAAAGAAAAGCTTGATCAAATTAAACAATTTGCTTTTAGTGCTGCTCAAAATGGTGATATGAATATGGCTATTGCTTCTATTGCTGGAGATAATGTTTCTGCTGTTAAGAATTTAATTATGAAGTTCCAAGCAGAAAAACAACAGCACGAAGAAGCCTTAAAGTCTATGGACCAACAACTCGCGCAAATGGAACAAGAGTTTGAGTTACAAAAGATTGCAGCTAAGGGTGAAGAAGATCGTAAAACGCTTGAAGTTAAGAACTATCTTGACCAGCAAATTGAACTTATTCGCGCTGACGCTAACATGATTAGTTATAATGCTGATGTTCCTGAAGCTGAAAAGACTGCTGGATTAGCTCGTCTCGAAGAAGCTCGTGCACAAGTTGAACGTGATAAAGTACAAGTTGAACGAGAAAAGAATTATATTGATGCCGCAAGTAAAGCTGCTGACCGTGCTGTTAAGATGCATGATATTGATACTAAACTTAAAATTGCTAAAGAGAATAAAAATAAGTATGATTTTAAGAGTAAAAAGAGTACTAAAAAATAATACTGAATTAAGGCCCGGAGCAATGCTTCGGGCTTTATTATTTAGCTATTGGAGGCTTTATATATGAATTTATTAATGAAGTGAATGAAGCGGCAATAGAATAGGATTCGTTCCTTTACGGGGCGGAAAATCAAAATTTCATATAACAGTATATATAATAGTCAACGATAATATAGATTTTTGAATAAAAATTGCTATTGCTATTGCATCATATACATATTATTATTATATTTACATAGATTGTTTAACCTAATTAAAAAGTTGTTATGCCCGAAGTTGATTTTGGTTTTGGTGGCAGTTCATCCGGTGATGGTGCTGGAGCTACCGGAGGACAAGCCGGTGATGGTGTTAACGACATTAACAATGGAGGAAATAGTTTAACTCCTCCTGATATTAATGACGATAACAATGGTAATTCTAATGATAACAATGGTGCTGGAGATACTAATGGAAATAATGGCACCGATGATAAAGGTAATAGCGATAATAGTGGTGATGGAAATAGTAATGCTATTCCTCATGATTATGAAGCTGGTACTGAAATTGAAGTAGATGGTTCTACTTATTCTGTAGCCGAGAACGGTGATATTCTTGATAAAGATGGTAAAGTCTTTAAAGAAGCAAAAGATGTTAAAGAGTGGGTTGCAAGTTTTGAAGTTGAGAATACTAATCCTGATGAAATTAATATTGAAAATTTGCAGAAAACTTTTGATGTCGAACTTACTGATGAAAACGGTAAACCTATTGAGTTTGAAAATACTCCAGATGGCGTTAAAGCATATGTAGAATCTATTATTGAAGTTCAAAAAGAAGAAATTCAAGAAGCTGCTATTAATACTTTATATGCCAAATATCCTATTTTAGAAACTTTAGTTCCGTATATCGCAACTAATGGTGGTTCTATTGAAGGGTTTACTGATATTAAAGACCGTTCCGGTGTTACTATTGACGAATCTAACGAAGCACAACAAGAAAGTATTATTCGTGAGTCTTGGACTGAGCAAAAAATTAGTGGAAATGTAGATAACTATATTGCTTATCTTAAAGCAAATGGTATGCTACTTGATACTGCTAAAGCAGAACTTGCCGCATTGCAGGAAAAAGATGCTTCTCTTCGTGAACAACTTGAAAAGAAAGCAGAAGAGGCTGAACAAGCAGCTATTGAACGAGAAACACAGTTTTGGACAGGCGTTAAAGAAACTATTGATAGTAGGAATATTGCAGGATATAAAATTCCTGATACTATTATCATTGAACGTGATGGTAAAAAGATTAGTGCCACACCTGATGATTTCTTTAATTACATGTATCAAGTTGATAGCAATGGTAAATCTCGTTATGACAATGATCTTGCAAAAGAAAGTCTTGAAGACAGACGAAACGATGCTATACTTCGTGCTTATTTAAAGTTTGTAGGTGGTAATTATACCAACCTTGTTGATATGGCTATCAATGATAAAGAAGTTAAGAAACTTAAGTTGATTGCTAAAAGCCGTAATCATTCAAGTGTTAAGATTAATAAACCTCAAGCTAATAAAGGTAAAGATATTGACTTAGGTTTTAAGTAACTTTTTATTAATTAAAAAAACTGATTGATTATGTATTCAATGCGCACTCTTTCGGTAGGTAAATTTGATGATAGAGGATACTCTAATGAAGAGAGTATTGCTAATCTTCAATTACAGAAGCCTGTCGAAATTAATGCTTTTCTTACTTACAATTATGGTAAGGATGATGATCGTTTTCCTCTGACGTTTCTTACTGAGGGTCGTGGTTCTGCTGGTGTTGTTGATGTTGACACTGTTCAATGGACTTGGAAAACGATGGGTCGTTTAAAGTTTGATGACTTTGTAACTTACTTTAATACGGCTAATAGTAAACCAGGTGTTGGTGGTAGTGATTTTGAGGTTCACTTCTCTACTCATTGGTTTATCGAACAATATACTCTGACTGCTCCTGACGGTCACACGCAAGTTCGTATTCAACGTGATCTTGGAGAATCTGCTCATGGTTATGGTTACATTCTTCGTCTTATGTCGCCTAATCCTGATGCTTTCGTTGATCCCGAAATGCTTGCTGTTGGTAAGTATTGGTCTATGGGTGCTCCGCTTGTTTCTGAATCGTATTCGAAAGGAAACCGGAGTAATACTATGGGTCCTGGTCAAATGACTTCTCAGCTTGAGTTCCACCGTTATTCTAAAGAGATTGCTGGTAATCTTGCTAATGTTGTTACCGAATATGAATTTGAAGGTGGTGATGGCGGTAAGAACAAACTTTGGATTAACGAAGAGATGCGACAATTTAACGTTACTATGCGTATCGCTAATGAAGAGCGTCTTTGGATGGCTGAATATAACCGTAATGCTAATGGTGAGGTTGGTCTAAAAGATATGGACAATGGCAAACCTATTCCTACTACTGCTGGTATGTTGGAGATTTGTCGTGAGTCTAATTACGATACTTACGGTGAATATCTTACTCTGAATAAGATTAAGCGTACCGTTGGTGATGTTCTTGACCGTGATACCGATGATGGAACGATGAACATTGTTCTTATGGGCGGTAAAGGTTTCATTGAGGATTTCGATGAGGCTATACGTATGGATGCAACGGAGAATGGTTTCGTTACTCCTCTTGGTGACAAGATGATTGATGGTTCGGATGCTGGTCTTACTTACGGAAAGTATTTCCGTCGTTATAAGACTGTTGATGGACATACTATTACCGTTAAGCATTGTTCGTTCTTTGATAAGAGTACGATTGCTGAAACTGCTAAGAAGAATGGTATGATTCATCCTCGTTCGGGTCTTCCTATTACTTCTCACCAAGCTTGCTTTATTGACTTCTCTTCGTACAATGGACATCAGAATGTTCGTAAGGTTCGTATGAAAGGTCAAATCTATAAAGCAAAGGTTCTTAAAGGTCTGACTGATGTTCCTGCTTCGTGGGGTGTTCCCGAAACAAATTTTATCTCGACTGAGATTGACATGTCGCGGTTTGAGGTAAAAGACTCTCTCGGCTTGCAGGTGGACAATGCAACTAAGATGTTCCTGTTGCAGTGCAAATTGTAATTAACATTTAAACTCCTATTGATATGGAAAATAATAAAGGTACAGGGGGTGCTGAAACTGGATTTGGATTTGTCAAGAAACCCTCTACTGAAACACCTAATAATGGTAGTCGCCCCGTAGAGGAAACACCCAGTGAAGAAAAGGAAGTTGGAGCTGGTAAAGAACAAGAGAAAGTTACAGTTCAGCAAAAGATAGATGAAAATCTTAATAAAGAGTATACTGAACATAAAAGTATTACTATTGCTTTAGTTAAGAATTATTCTTTCTATCGTCGTGCAAACGATAAAGTTATGACTAAACGTCGTGATTTTATTGGTAGTTCTGTTTCAAGTTCGCGTGTTCTTTCTTCTAATAAAGAAGAGGTTGAAGCCTATTTTCCTCGTCTGATTGGTCTTTCTCCTAATAACGATAATTTTGTAAGTCGTGTTAAGCAATACTTGAATAATATTCAAGTTGCTGTTGACGAATTAGGAAAGACTTTTGATTGTAGTTTTCATTATAATCATTATTCTGACTATCTTACTGTTAAGAAGAAAGAAGAGCAAATTGAAAGTAAATATAAGCTTGCTAATAAAAGTAATAGTAAAGACCTTCGAGCCGCTCTTAAAGAAAAGATTACTCTTCTTAATGAACTTGAAAGTTCAAAGCACAAATTTGGTTATCCTTTGAATCTTGAAGATTATATCCTTTATCGTCATTGTTTACTTTATAACGATATTGCGAAAGATACTGCACTCATTAATAGTGATGCAAGTATTCGTTTTTACTTCAAAGATAATAATAAGGAAGCCGAGCTTCAGAAAAAGCTTCGTACTGAAATTAATAACGCTAAAGCAAACTATGTCAATGTTGTTAGTGATCCTGACATGTTTGACGCAGTTTATATTCAATATTGTGTTATTAGTGGACGTCCTATTGTTAGCTCTATGCTTGAAGACCGTATTACGAAAGAAAATCAACTTGACCGTTTCTCTATTGAAGACCCGATTAAGTTTAATCATATCTGCCGTGATAACGATATCAAACTTAAAGCGCTTATTGAAACCCTTATTGCACGTGGAGAATTTATTCGAGCACAACACAATCAGAATATTCTTACACCGGAGGGTGACTTTATTGGAGCTAATATGAAAGAAGCTGTTGCTTGGTTTAAAGATTCAGCCAATAGTGCTATGGTAGCTGGATATAAGAATAAGTTAAAACTTATTTGATATGACTATTGGAGAGATGCACGTAATGTTTAGGCAACTTGCCCAGCAAATGGGAATGCAGACTATACGTGCTATTCTTCCAAGTGAGATTGACGCTTGTATTAATATCGCCATTAATGATGTGATTAAAAAGCTTATTGCTGAAAACCTTGGTTCTGCCGGTAATGAGCAAGTTACAATCTATAATGCGCGTGTTGGGCAGATAAATGGGCTAAGTACTCTTTCTAAGAGACTTAGTCTAACTGCTCCAATTAAGAGTAATCAACGAAATTGTTATACTACTTATGTTCCTTTAGATACAGTAATGTATATTACTGCTGTTGAAATTGGATATGAGGAAACTAATAGCTTTTATGATGCTCGTGTTACACAAGCTGAACTTCTTGGTAGAACGTTAGAAGATTATTGTAATGCTCCAACTTATAAATCTCCGGTGGTTGTATTTTTGGGGCAAGTTGATAGAGTTGATGTTGAGATTTATTCTCCCTCTACGGGGGATGGCTTAATACCGACCAAGGCTAATGCAGTTGTTATTTCTAAACCCGCTGTCGTTATGTATAGCGATGTTGAGGAGGATGGAGTTGATTGTGATATGCCTGACTACATGCACATTGATATAGTGAAAGCTGCTGCTGAAATATATCTTAGGAGTGTTGGAATAACTTCTAATTAACATTATTAAAATTATACAAATATGAGACAATTTATTTTGGGTGCCGCAGATGTTGCTTATGCAACTGGAGCTACGCCTGAACTTGCTGCTTCTGGCGCTGTAGGTTTTTATTATCTTAAAGATGGTAAACTCACTGTTAGTGCTACAGGTGCTGAAATGAAAGGCGAGGGTGCTATCGTACTTGGTCGCACTTCTGCTGAGGGAGGTCCTGTAATTCTTCCGTTCTACAATAATTATTTTAGTTTCGTTAAATCAAGTTATAAGGCCGCTAAGACTTTTGTAGCTGAATTTACGATTCCTGATGTTACTGTAATGGAAGACCATTCTGTTATCTTTGTTAAGAAAGGTATTCAGTTTAACGAACGAGCTAATTGGACTGCTACTGTTCATGCTTATAAGACTTCGGAAACTGTTGACATGGTTGCTAAGAAAATTGCTGATTATGTTAATAACAATCCTTTGCTTGGTCTTACTGCAGTAGCTTCTGCTGCCAAAGTTACTGTTACTGCTACTAAACCAGGTGTAGATTATGAACTTGTTCCTGCTGATGCTTTGTTTGGTATGGAAATTACTTATACTACTCGTGGCGAAGCTGCACTTAACGATGCTGAGGGTATTAAGAAGCTTGCTGATATGGCTGCTGCCGATGCAGGTTTTGAATATACGTATCGTGATTCGTATATGTATCTTTATCCTAATTATCCTCTTGATCCTCTTGCTCAGCCTAAGAAAGCTGATTATGGATTTACGGTATTTACTTTGCGTTTTGCCGTTCCTCGTGCAACAAAGACTCGTGACGAAGTTGTTCATCAAATCGTGCAGATCGCTATTCCTAATAAGAATACAAGTGTAGTCGGAGATGCGGTAACTGCTATTGAAACAGCTCTTGAAGCTATGGCAGAATTGTAGTTAATAACCTTTGTAAAGTAATTAATACAACAAACTAATTAAAGGGAGCTACTGATATTGTTCTGATGGATAATATTGGTGGCTCCTTTTTGTTTAAGTACAAAATGGATAATATAATACTTTATGCGTTAAAAGAGGGGTTAACACCGGCCATCATTGTAGTTATTTATTTATTAATAGTAAAGCTAATTGATTCTAAAAGAGAGAAAGCTAATATTAAAATCACTAATGATTTGGTTGCAGCTATAAATAAAATAAGTAACTTTCTTGACAATATTACTACAAATATTATTGATAAAGATAGAGATAAATGTCGTTGCGCTATTAGACAAGCTTTTCTTTCATCAGCATCTACTATAATTGAATTTGTTACAAAGACTATTATAAACAATCATATAAATACTAACAGAGATAATATTATAAATAATGTTGAACATTTAGTAAATGCTGAATATTATAATATTTATAATTCTCTTTCTCTTTATACTATTGACGGAAATAAGGTAAATGAATATCTTAAAGAAGAATGGATTAAAGAAGTAGAGAAAGATGCTATTGATATCATATTTAATGAAAAATTAGATAAAGAAACTAAGATTCTTACTTTTAATAATAGAATGACTATTAAGTGTCAAGATTTTGCTGTATATGTGACTAATAAAGCACTTTAATTTTATGTCTGATTATAAAAAACTTGTTTTAAGTTCTACTGTTTATTTAATTGAAGGTAATGAAGATATAGTTAATAATGAAGAATTTGGTTTTCTTCCTACTAATGATATTTTTGTTAATAATCAATATATGATGCTACTTAAAACAGCATTTGAAAATATTGGTTTATTCGATAAAGAACGTAGACAAAAACTTATAACTATTTATAATAAAATTATAGGTAGTTATAATTATATAGGTTCTCTTAAAGTTCCTATTGCAGATTTTACTATTGAACATAATAATATAGAAATATTAGTTGGTGAGACTGTTGATGTTTATATTACTTGTGATCCAAAATTTACAACAGATGCTCATAGTATTACTATTTATAATGCTTATCCTACATTATTTAAAGTTGGTGAAACTAATGTTGTAGATAATATAATACATTTTACTGTTACAGGAAAAGATAATGGTAATGGTCATCTTGAGATTACAGGAGATAAAGTACAAAAGAATTTAGATATTATTGTAAATTATTAACATATGGATAATATAAATGAAAGTAATATTACAAATCCGCAGTATGTCTATATGATTATTCCTGCGGATTATGCTTGTGTTTATGCTCGTCTATTAATTTTGCTTAGTGATCTTGGTTATGAAATGTTACAAGATTGCAAAGCTGGATGTTCTGGTAGTAATAAAAATATTATTTCTTGTTGGAATATGTTTCAAGCAGCTTGTGCTGCGCATTCTCTCAATAGGACTAAAGAAGCAGATACTTTAATTAATTATATTAAAGCTCAAATTAGTAACATTTATAAAGGTTCTGGAGTTCCTGAAAATCTTGGTAGTGTTACTATGCCTATTGACGAGAATGGTGAGTTGTATGCTATGGTAACTTGTGGTTCTGTTCCTACTTTTGAAGTGGATGTTGAAACTGGTTTACTTAAAGAAGTTAAGAAACAAGGAGAAGTTTATACTGAAACTTATGGACTTACTAAAGATGATGTTCAATCTGATAAGTAATAACCGATGGTCTTCCTTTACGGGGGAGCAGCATTGAAACTGATATGGCAAATATAACAGATATTGTTAACTCTATCGTTAGATATTTAGGTAAAGTTAGTATTACACTTAACGGTCGTTGGAAAGATAATATTGAATATGATCGTCTTTGTGTAGTATATGACGATTTTGCTTCTTATATCTCTAAACAAAAAGTTCCTGTTGGTACAAAACTTACTAATACTACTTATTGGCAAGTACTTTCTAATCTCCAAGAAGAAATTAAAATTGATTATGAAACTTTTAAAGCAGAAGTTCTTGAAGATATTGCTGATTTAAATAAACGTCAAATTGCTGGACGTATTGTAGTTAATAATGATAACGAACTTAATGCTTTAACTATTGAACAAGTAAATGCTGGAGCTGAGGTTTATGTATTAGATACTAAAAAGACTTATATAATTCATTCTATTGATACTCAAAACAACAAAGATTATCATGAACAAGTATATAATTCTTTAAGTACTGCTGCTTACAGTTCAGTCCCTAAAGAAGATAGAAAGGTAGAAAATATTAAAGTGCTTAAAGATTATGTTGTAGAGTTTGGTGATAAACTTACTATGTTTCCTATTACTCTTATTCAGGCCATTCTTGATCTTGAATCTGGTAAAAATTTAAGTTCTCTTCTTAGTATGTTTAATTACCTTGTTCTTCCTTGGAACGGTAATTTTGCTGCCACTGTTAACGAAGTTCCTTTGGTTATGCGTAATCTTGGAACTCTTGTTACTTATAAAGACGCTGATGGTTTTATTTGGACTAAACGTTATAAACTTAGTGATTTTAGTAACATTAATTGGTCTAATATTGATAATTGGGAGGGATGGGATTTAAATACTGCCAAGGATGAAATTATTGCTGTTGTAGAAAAGATTTTTACGAACATTGATGATTATCCCCCCGTAAAGGAAGTTGTTGTACAGAGTGTTACTACTGCTACTAACGATGTACTTAACGATATAGCTTCTCATCCAGACCTTTATACTAAATTTAAAGCTATTATTGAAACTAAAGTTGGAGATGTATTTGCTAATTTAGATAATTATCCAGATTTAAAAACTCTTCTCAATACTTATGTTGTTAATCAAGTAAATTATATATTTAATAATATTGATAATTATCCTACTTTAAAAACTACTATTGAAAACGCAATTAAATCTGTATTTACTAATATTGATAGTTATCCAGCTGTAAAGAAAGTAATTACAGATAAAATTGTAGGAATTGCTCCTACTCTTATTAATTCTATTTTTAATAATATAAATAATTATCCTACTTTAAAGTCTGCTATCGATTTAAGTGTTTACAATAGAACTGATTATGTTTTTAATCATTTAGATGATTATCCTGCACTTAAAGCTCTTATTAAAGCTGGTTCAGGTGGAGGAGGACAAAGTTCTTCTATACCTACTATTAATTTTGAAACTACTGATGGATCAATTCTTACTATAAGCAATATTGATGAAGTAGAATCTTACATATTATCTAATGTTGGAATGCCTTCAATTTGTATTGCAAATGTTATCGTAGAGTCAACTGTTATATATAACAAATTAAATTGTTCTATTATAAGGCATGAAAATGATTGTTTAATAACTGCTATTGGTTATGACTATAATGCTGATAATAAAATTGTTTTTCAGGGCAATATAGAAACTAATTCTTTTCAGTTATATATAATAGAAAAACCTTTAGGGACTATTTATATCAAAGCTACTTATCAAACTTCTTTAAGTGATAATCGCAAACAATTTTCAATAGAAAATAATGCTACTATTCAAATACAAAAACTTATTGAAGCTTATCCTTTAGATAATAAAGTTTATATTTTTGATTGTATAATAACTTATAAAACTGATGATCCTATATGGACTACTGTGAAAGGTACTATGCAATTTATGAGTGATGGTGCAAATACTAATGTTGCTCAAATAGTTTGTAATTTTTGTGAAAGTGGTAATGATAATTTACTTGTTAAACAAGAATGGAGTTGGGCAGATATAAATTCTTCTATACTGATTCTTGACAAAATTGTTAATTATAGCACTACTGAATTTATAAATAAAAATCAAAAAGGAGCTGCAAGTGGAATTTGTCCTCTTAATGCAAGTTCTAAAGTAGATGCTAAATATCTTCCTTCTTATGTTGATGATGTTATGGATTTTACAACATCTACTAATTTTGCAAATACTTCTGAAATTATAGGACATAGTGTATATACTAATCAAGTTATTATAACAGGTTCTACAACTGTTAATCCTTATAAAAATAAGATTATTAAATTAAATGCTAATACTTCTGTTAACGATTGGGTTTACGAAGATTTAGTTGCTGATAAAATTTATTGCAATACTACTAATAATGCCGCATATCGTTGGTCTGGTACTACTTTAGCCCCAATTGGTTCTGGAGTAGTTATTGGAGAAATTACTGGAACTGCTTATGATGGTGCTAAAGGTAAAGCAGTTACAGATATTGTAGCAACATTGCCTACTAAATTAGTTGATTTACAAGCTATCAGTAATAATAGAAATGCTGCTTATTATAGAATTGCTTTACAAACTTCTGAAAAACAAGATAATGGTAAATATGGTGCTGGTACAGATCAATATATAGATATTCCTCTTGCTACTGCGCAATATGCCGGTTTAATTAGTCCTACTGAAAAGAGTAAATTAACTAATATTCCTAAAACTTTAATTTTCTCTTCTAATACTTTTGCAAATCCTGATATTAATAGACCTATCGATATATCTCTTTCTGGTATTACTTTTGATTCTTTTATTGACTCCGATGATATAATCCTAAAATATGAAGATTCTGACGGACGTACTTGTGTTTCTAAAGTTGAAAACTTTAATTGTTACTATGACAATGGTAATAGTATTGTTAAGTTTACTTATATTATGCACTCTTATGAACAAGTATTTACTCGTTTATATTGTAAGTTTGTAGTTTTAGAAAATAATATGGTTGAATTCTTACAATATTTTCAAGAAGATTTATATAAAGGCGGTTTTGATCTTGGAGAAGCATTTCAATGGATTTTTGATAAACTTACTGAATATGCTGGTGAAGCTTGGAGTCCCACTGAAGATGAATTTAAAAGTTCACTTACAGCAGAAGCTGTTTATACACAATTAAATATTGTAAATAATCCTATTAGTTTTATTGCAGAATGTGTAAAAAATAATTGGCCAATGGTTTGTAAACTCCAATTTGGTTATGGTAATAAACAATACTATTATGATGGAAAAGTTCCTGTTGTTACTGGTTATACAAATAATGCTTCTACATTTGTTAATACTTGTTATTTAAGTGCAACAAGAGAAAACACTACTATTAAATTTCTTCTTCAAATAGACCCTGATGGTTTACTTACATTTAAATTAGATAATTAATATTAAGATAAATATAAAGTTTAATTGACTTATGAAATTCACAAAAGAAAGTATTTTAAAAAGCTTGAACTCTTTAACAATGCCCGCATGGATTAAAAGAGTTTTTCAATTAATTGTTGATTATATTGATGATACAGCTTCAAGTATTAATAATAAAGCTGATCTTGTAGATGGTAAAGTTCCTGCTGAACAATTACCGAGTTATGTTGATGATGTAGTAGAATTTCAATCTATTATTTCTTATAATGGTTTAAAAGGAACTATTGGTTATGCTTCATATAAAGATAAATTATTTTTTATTAGTACTGATCCTTATAAAAATAAATTTATAAATACTAAAGACAATACAGCAGAATCTGATTGGGAAATTATCGAACCTGAAGATGGTAAGATTTATATTAACATTAATGATAATCATTCTTATAGATGGACAGGTTCTACTTTATTAGATTTAGATAAAGAATTTAGTAATGGTATTAATGTTTTAAATAATATTGTTAAAGTTGCTAATATTGGAACTGTTTCTAATCTTGATGATATTGCTGAAGGAGATCAGAGTAATATTGATCAAAATGGCATGAGTCAACTATTTAGCTTTTTATTTAATTATAAATCATATCGTAATAGTTATATTCAATTTGAAAATGAAGATTTAGACGGTCGTTTATGTCGTATCATTGATATTAACGGTGGTAAACGTCAATTTACTATTTATAATAATGGTGCTTTACAGACTTATAAACAATTAAATACTGGAGGAAAATATAGTCTTGAAAAGATTAGTAGTATTCCCGGATATGTTTATTTTGATTATAATGATGCCAGTATTAATAAGATTGCCGCTAATAGTTTAAAAACTAACAAAGCTGTTCCTGCATTATTAGTTATGGATGGATATGTTTTTACTGGTTATTGTACAAAAGTAAATGAAGACACTACTACATTTATAGTTTTCAATAAACAGGCTATGGAAACATATTATATGAATAATCTTACAGGTAGATTTACATTCATTAATACACTTGATACAGATACTATTGTGAATTATGATAGTATTAGAGGTTCTAAAACTAATGCTGAAGCTAAACAAGAATTAATTAATATTCTTGCTGGAGATACTGTTGTTCTTGATTATAATAATGCTGGTCAAGTATTAGATAACAATACTATTAATGCTCTTAAAAAAGCTAATTCTATTATTCTTTTAAATGATAATACTTCGATAGAAAGTAGTAAATCTATTTATACTGTTGTAACAAAAACTAATGCTTATTTATACTTTTGTACAGCAAAATATTTAGCATCAAATGGTGGATCTTTAACTTATAATGAACTTACTATAAATCTTGCTAATTCGTCATGGAATATTTATTCTCGTGATTTTATATTCCCTTATGGAGCTTTTCTTGCAGAAGGTTATACTGGTAAATCACAAGCTCAAGTAAATAAAGAAATTGCTAATGTATCTTTATTGAATTTTTATAAAATTACTAATTCTGATTTAAATAAAGTACATAGTGGCGATAAGTTAGAGAATATTAAGAATGCTACTTTCCTTATATTGGATGAAGGTAGCGGTAAGACCAAGATTTTTGTAAGAGGATATACATCTACTACAATAATATATTATAATTGTATAAGTAATAGTGGTTCGGTAAATTCTATTCTTTTGAGAATGCCATCTAATCTTTTGTCATCTGTTGAAACTGCTCAATTTGATGATATATTTTATACTAATTATGTAGCAAAAGGTGGTACTAAAGCCAATAAAAATGCGATGTATAAGGAGCTTATTGCTCAACTTACAGAAAATACTTATGTATTAGATTCATCTAAATTAAATACTGTACTTACTAATGAAGAAGATACTGCTATATTAAATGCTACTACTATTATAGTAAGTAATTATCCTAACAATAAAACAACGGTTTTCATAAGAGGACACTACCAAACATCTCAAATAAGTTTTTTAAACACATCTGAATCTGTTGATGGTAGTGTAGTCTTTAATAAATTAAAATATATTAAAGGTAGTAAAATAGCTTCAATTGCTGCAAGTGTTGTTAATCCATATCAATGGTATGCAACTCATGGAGGAACTATAAAGAATCAAAGTAATTTCGAATCTATTAATGCGTTCTTATATGATAGAACTTACATTATAGATAAAGCATTACTTAATACTACTATTACAGATACATCTATTCAAGATAGTATTAAGAGGGCAAATATTTTGGTTGTTGAAGATTCTACTGACAGTAGTTATAAAGTACATATTAGAGGGTTTGTAACTTCTAATGCGATTTATTTCTTTAATATGCAAAATGCAAATTCTGATAATATAACAGCTACAAGAGTATCATTTAACACTACTACTAATTTGTTAAATAGTAACGACGTATATTTACAATCTCCTTTCAATGCTTATAAATTAGGAGGTGGTACTAAATATACTACTGAATCGGCTTTTAATACTCAATTTGCTAAAGTAATAGATATGACAGTAACTCAATAATACTTATGGAACAGACTCTTATTAAACAAGTGTTTGATAGTTTTGATATTATCTATATCTTAATGATTAATATTGTAACTTATTTTCTTATTAAAACTGCTGATTATTTTAACGGGGACAAAAAAGTCCCCGTTCTTACTAAACGTATTTTTCTTGTTCTTGCTACAATAATTATGTTTTGCATTTATAAATATAATAATTATGATGACGCTTTAAAACTTATTAATAGTTCTATTGCTGCTCCTGTTATTTGGACTTGGATTCTTAAACCTATAATTAATAAACTTAAAATAGGTTATAAACAAGATAGTTCTAATTGATTATGATTTGGATTAAAAATAAAGTTTTTCCTTTTGGTTCTTACAATGCTATTAATATTTGTGGAATAGTATTCTATAAAGATACTCTTAGCGCTAAAACAAAGAACCATGAACGTATTCATACACGTCAAATGTTAGAAACTCTTTTTATTGGTTTTTATCTTTGGTATAGTATTGAATATTTAATTGTTCGTTTTTTCCATAAAAAACAAAATGATAGTTATCATGATGTTTCATTTGAAGAAGAAGCTTACAATAATGATACTAATTTTGACTATCTTAAACAAAGAAAATGTTATGCTTGGTTTGAGTATATAAAAATTCGTTCATATTCCTCTAAATAATTTTGTAAATACAAAATTTATTCCTATATTCGAATTGACAATATTGTCAATATAACAATCAACTAATTTTTAATATTATGGCAAAGAAGAGTAAGCCTATGATTGGAGTTGGTACTGCTGGACCTCGAAGTTCTGATGTTCGAAAAGGTGGTAAAAAGAAATAAATTATGTTGACTAAACATAAAGTTTTTCTATTACTTGCCAAATGGATTCCGGTAGTTACTGCTATCGGAATCCTTATTAATGCTACACTTGTTTACTTTAATTCTCCTGATGCTGTAAATGATTTAATGAGTTTTACAATTGGAGTTTCTATTGCAGGGATTGCTCTTATGTATTCTTGTAGTTATGCTTTTAATTTTTGTACTTGGCATAGAGTTGTTATTAGTTATAATGCCTCTGTTATGCTATTAACGTTTTTCATTAGATATACAAGTATAGAATGTGGGTATTCGCTGCTATTGTTATTATATTACATATTAGCTGGCGTTTTTACTCTAATTGGTCTGTATCTTCACAACAAAAAAAAAATACTAACACTACTACAAAAGATGAGCGTGTTACTCAAAGTATTGAAAAAAGAACTTCAACACTCGATTGAAAACATTGACGCCGGAAATAGTGAAATTACAGAAGAAGAACTGGTTGAACTTGTTAAACTTCTTGCTACTATAAACAAAGGCGGAGAACGTATTAGTAAAACTATCGCATGCGAAAAGATACTTCATTGTAGTCCATCTACTTTTGATAATTACGTTCGTGAAGGTATTATTCCTCCTGGTCGTAAAGTTGCTGGCTTTAAAGAACTTTCATGGAATGAAAGTGATTTTATTGGTATTAAATTAAAAAGAATAAGAAATGCTGTAAAGTAAATATCCCTTATTGGCAACTCATTGCCAAGTCCATGCCCCGCAGATTAACGTCTGCGGGGCTTTTTGTTATCGTTATGTATATTCGCCGGACAAATGTATGTTTGTAATGTAAACGTTTACAAAATCATTTACAAATTAACATTTTAAAATTTTCCTTTATGAAACTGATTAATAAAGAGAATGGCGAGGAACTTGTTGAGGTTGGTTCTCACAAGGAGTATGCTTCCAAAGGTGTAGCTGGTACTGGTCTTGGACTTGGTATTGCTGGTACTGCTCTTTGGCTGTTGCAAGGTGGCCTTGGTGGAGGTCTGTTCGGTAATCGCATGGGTGCTGCTGGTGCTGTTGCTGCTGGTGTAGAGAAAGAAGATAAGTGTGAACTTATCAATGGTATGTGGTCGCTTGCTTATCAGGGACAGAATGCTCGTTTTAATGATCGTCAGGTTATTAACTCGGAGATGTTTGGTCTTTATAAGAGTCAAGTTGATGCAGACTTTGGTCTTTATAAGAGTACGCGTGATGGTTTTGATATTACTAATGCTCGCATTAGCGATCTGGAAACTAAGGTTGCTGTTCTTACGGCTACTCGTCCTTATCAAGATGCTCTTATTCAGTCGGATATTCGTCGTGTTGCTGAACATGCTGATTTCAACCTGTTCCGTCGTACTTGCCGTATGATTACGGGTGAGCTTGTTCTGCCTAACGAACCTACTGTTACTGGTTATCCTTCTTATAATCCTTGCCGTCAGGCTGCTGCTACTCCTGCTCCTGCTGCTGAGTAATTCGGCCGTGATGCTTCCTTTACGGGGGAACTACTTTGGGCTTCGGTTCAAAGTAGTTCTTCTTTTCAAACAATAAGAAAATAAATAGCTATGATTAATCCCAATTATACAGTTAATTTTGGTGTTGACCCTCTTCTTCAAAATCCTTATAGTCCTAATAACGTTGACTATGAACGTGAAATTGAAGATAGAATGAGAAAGTTACAAGCCATGAAAGAGCAGTATAGTCAAATTAAACAACATACTGCTACTAATTCTCTTTGGACTGAAATTGATAGAGAAGTTTCAAGTCTTACAGAAGATCAAAGAAATATTCTTTTCAATAGTGAAACTTATTCTTCTATTGATACTGAATTAAAACTACTTATTCAGCAGGCTCTTATTAATTCTGTTAAGAGTGTTGTTGAATCTTCAGAAGTTGGTAAAGATTTACTGACTAAACAATTGAATTTTATTAAAAGTAGTAAGGATAAAATTGTTGCACAATCTAATAAAGAAATTGAAATGTTTAAAAAGTTTCAAATTGCAGCTAAGGCTAATCCCGAATTAACATATAAAGAATTTATTAAAACTATTAATGATAAGTAAACTATGGTAAATAAAGAAATTATTATCAATAAACTTATTGAATTTTTCAATAATAAACTTACAGTTTTATCAAGCGATAGTCAACTGGTTAATGTTTTTGTTCGTCCTTTTGTTGCAAGAATTATAAATAATAATATTTCTAAAATAGACAAAGCGTTATCTTTGATTGCTAATGAAGATGGGATGATTGATGCTGACGGTATTCTTAATGATGTCGTTGACAATCTTATTTCCTCCCCCGTAAAGGAAGAACATGGGATGGCAATTGGAAATGGAGCTGTTGAAATTAAGATTCCTTTTATGAGCAAAGCTATTTGTTTAGATAAGGATGATATACAAGAATTTAAAGATATTTTAAAACAATATAACGTTTAAGATTATGCACAAGTTTAAAGAAATGGTAGACCATTATAAGTCTACACATAGATTAGATAATGAAACTGCTTGGGATATTATTAGTAGTTTTGATAGTCATTTTCAATATAAAACTCAAGAAGATAAAGACGCTTGTTGGGAGATTATGTGTAACATACATGAAAAGATTAAAGGTCCTCATTTTGATGAAGTATATGGAGAGTGGCAAGTTGAAGAGATGTATCATATAGATGGTAAAGGAAACAAAATTACTCGTCATATGTTTACTCCGGAAGATGCTAAAAAGATTTACGATAAACGTGTTAGAAGCATTAATAGTAATATTACTATATGGGATGTTTATGTTGCTCTTAATGCTCAATACCATGACAATATAGTTTTATATGAAAAATGGTTTGGCAATATTAGTGAAGACGAAATGAAAGAAAAAATCATTGAAGCTACTATCGTTAATTGGTTTGAGGATGTAGATGCAGATGATGATAAAGTTTGGGAGTACTTTAAAGCTATTTAAACTCTTTATTTTCTTATTCTTTGTGTGGCTCGGCGTATTAACGTCGAGCCTTTTTGTTTGTCTTATTATAAAAGTTTTGCAGAAATGCAAGTTATTCCAAATATTTTTTATATCTTTATTGTGTATCATAATCTTATTAATGATAATATGAGTTCTATTAATCAACTTGTTTCTGAGATTGCGCATGTTGCTCAAGAGCCTAATAATAATGCTCTTCGTGTTGCAATTAAAAGAGAGATTATTCATGCTCGTAATGAACTTATTCGTAAGAGTTATAATAATCACTCTATTACAGACAAAGTGCTTCAACAGCGTTTTCGTCTTAGTCTTATTGATGTTCCTGATGGAGATTTAAAAGGTACTGATGATCTTAAACTTTCTGTTGTTAAACGTACTGCTCAAAAAGTACCTCGTCCTACTCGTCTTCCTCATAATATTCCTTTTCATTCTGTAAGAACTGCTGGGGTTAATAATCCTCATGAAATTCCTTTTGCAAAAGAGGCTTCTGCAAGGTTTAATAATTTTCTTCCAGGTATGTGTAATCTTGCTACTTATGATTACATTAATGAATATATTTATATTCGTCTTTCTCCTGGCAATGATATTGCTAATATTAAAAATATTATTATTGAATCTGTATTCGAATATCCTCAGATTATTAAAACTGAAACTGTTGAAGGTGAAAAAGTTATTAATGAATTTACTATTGATGACGATGAGTTCTTATTGCCAGAAGATCTTGTAGGTGCTGTCAAAGATATGGTTTATCAAAGGCTTCATTTAGAGATTCATCGTCAAACTAATGAAACTCCTGAAATTAATAAACTTAGAGGATAAAATATGAAACCCGATTATAAGATAAACGACTACTATTATATGTTTGTTAACCAAGCTAAACAAAACGTTCCTATATATAAAGAAAAGTATGAAACTGCTTATGCTATTCTTTTAGATTGTAAAAATCGTTTGATTGAGAATGTTACTGAACTTTATGACCTTGGTATCAAACTTATTGATTTTCCTATTGAATGGGGAATGACTAAATATAATAGTGAAGAACTACTTTTTAAGAAAGCACATAAGATGCTTAAAGAGTTTGAAGTTGGTCCTAAAAGATTATTAGTTTTACAAGTTGTTAAATACTGTGGTTTGCTTAAACATTGTAATCGTCATATTAATAATTATGAAGTTGCTAAAAGTACTTCTTCTTTAAAGTTTAAAGAATTTAAAGCATTAGTTAATAAATTTTATGGTTATGGCGTTCATAAAGCTATATTAGATGGATACGCTTATGCTTATAGTTATGGTATAGGTGATCTTCTTATAAGTCGTTGGACTACTGGTAAACCTAAAATGATTATTGATTTTGCTGCTACTGCTGCTAAGAAGAAACAACTACTTGCTGAAGGTAAAGAACTCTATGATGCTAAAAAAGCTGCTTGGTATGAAGCACGAGGCATCAAATATGAAGTAGAAGATTATAGGGTTTATAGGCAAGATAATTTTTATTATGAAATAGATATTGTTAATAGCAAAATACTACATAAAAGTAAACAAGAATTTAAAACTGTTGAATATATTGATCTTCCTCTTAGAGGTAAAAGTCAAGAAGAAGTTTCAAAACTATGTAAAGACAGGGAAGATATTCTTAATCTTAAAGTTAATATAGCATATAAATTAAATGCTACTCTTTTTAAATATCCAACGGATTATTTAAAGTATATTAGAAATGCTGAACAAGATAAATACAAACGTGGAGCACATAATAGCAAAAATAGACAACGACTTTAATCCAGATACAAGTGATTGGATTCCGCGTGTTGCCGCTTGGTCTATTGATGCTATGTCTCAATTAAAAGTTCTTAGTACTGAAAGAAAGAAAAGAACATTAAAAGTTATTGACCGTATTGCTTATTCTCCTTGTGCTATTAAAGTGCAAGGACTTGTTGTTTATGATAAGCAAGGTTGTAAAATTCCTATGATGTCTAATGCAAATGGGAAACGGTGTTGTTCCTCTACGGGGGAGCAACAGTGTGGAATGCGAACTGGTACTGCTGGTGTTAGTTATAATCCTAACGCGGCTTATGGACCTGATATGTTTGCTGAGACTCGTATTGATAAAGATTACCCTGATCGTTATAATGTTAAAGAAATAAAACGTAATGGTAAAACTTATCATAATTATGTTCTTATTAGTGAAAATCAAATAGAACTTAATTTTGATACAGATGAAATCACTATTGAAAGTGAAGAAGTAAAAACTTATTATAGTGATTATTACCACTGTGATTTACCTGAGATTCCTAATAACGGTTTACTTATTGAAGCTATTGGTGCTTTCTGTATGTATAAAATGCTTACTCGTGGAATGAAACATCCTGTGCTTAATCTTACTGCTAATAATCCTGCTATTAATCCTTATGTAGCTTGGATGGAACTTCGTAGTAAAGCTAAGAGTTCTGTTGCTATTGATGGTCAAGGAAAATATGATGGTAATGCTTGGGGAGGTATGTTCTATAATTTCACTTTCAGACGTGATGAATAATTATGAATATTGTTCCTAAACTTAATCTCAATAAACATCCGAAAGATTGTGAGAATCTTTCTTTGACTCTTGCAAAGAATATGATGATTAGTGGGGACATGAGTTGTCTTACTAATGAACCTGGTATTAAAGATATTTCTTCAATAGATGATAGATTATCTGATCTTTTTTCTGGTAAATGGAAGATAGTCGGTTATATTCCTTGTAATGATGAAGTAGTATTGTTTATTAATGGTCGAATCAATGGTGAAAATAGTCAAAACCATATATTTAGATACAGAGAAAAGGATGATTATTTATATCTTTTTGGTTCTAATTGGCAATGGTCTGGTGGTAATATAAAAGGTACGTTTACTTATAATGTAGAAAATGATCTTATTATATCTGTTGCTGAATATGGTGTAGAAGGTGAAGATATACCTTTAAAAACTATTAATCTTGGTCATTTTGATGTTGATGGAACTAAAACTATTGTAGGTGGAGATTTAGGTCTTCCTGATGGTAAGTTAGCTATTTCTCCTGAACTTAAACTTCCAAGTTTTAGTACAGTTAACTATATTGCTGGTTCTTGCTATAAAGGTTGGCATTATATTTATATTCGTTTTAAAATTAATGAAGTAGATTATACTCAATGGTTTCACATAGGTTATCCTATATTTATGGATACTTATGAGAGAACTCAAATAATGCGATATGTTTTTGGAGCTAAACCCGGATATACTTCTGGAAATAGTATTCTTTCTGATTGGCCTACTGATGGTTTTTGCAATGGTTGTTTTGATGATATAAGTTCTACCGGAGATATAGCATCTAATACGTTTGAAGTAGTTATAAATACTAATAATATTGTTGACAATTTTGAGTATTATCAAATAGGTGTAGTTTGTGCATCTAAACGATATACTAAATCTTGGAGAACTTCAGATATTAGAGTTGTAAAAAATACAACTGCGCAATGGCAAAGTCAATCATATATTTTTGATATTCAACAATTAGTTGAAGTTGATCTTCAAAGTTTTATTGAAGAAAATTATAATTATTTTAATGTAAGAAATATTATAAATTATAAAAATAGACTTTATATTTCTAATTATAAAGAACATTCTCTTAATAATAAGAAAATAGATCAGTCTATTATTGATTCTATAAATATTAAACTTTATTCTAACGATGGAGCATTATATGGCCCAATGTTAGATAGTAATATAAAATATTGTATTACTTTTTATAATCCTAATGCTCAAACTTCTCCTTTACAATATTTTGTACCTTATAGTAGAATTAGTAATGGAACAAGTATGACTGTTGCTGAATTTTTACACTTACCTTATGGTACTATACGTAAAGCCAGAGTTACAGGTGATGGAACTACTGCAACAGCTGTTGATACTAATTTAAGTAAAATATATTTAAGAGCTAAATCAAGTGGTGGAGTTACTTCTATCCCAGCAAATGTTGAATTTTATAATAGTGTTCTTGGTACTACAGGTACTATACTTAGAGTATATACAGATCCTAATGATGGTAAATATTACTTCGAAGTAAATGTATCTGATTGGTTAATGGCTTCTGTTGAGAAAGTATATGATAATGCTGCCACTTTTGAAAATAGAAGAACAAGAACTACTCTTTTACCTAATGAAGTATATAATTTCTTTATTCATTTTGTTGATAAGTATGGTCATGTAACTAATGGTTATAGACTTGAAAATAAGAAAACTTATATTGATCCTGTAAGTGGTAAAAATTGTGTTCCGCTTCCTATTAATTTTACAAGTTCTACCTCTCAGAATCAAGATGTTTTTTATACTCTTGTTCCTGAAGATACTACATTTAGTAATGTAAATTCTGCTATAACTAATAATAGATTATACAGAGTATCTGATGATGGTTCTGGTTATGTAGATTTAGATTTAACAAGTCCAGTTACTAATAGAACTTTAGATCAGATTAAAACTGTTGTAAATAAAATTTATAATACTTTTATTGGTGATTCTGATTATAGTAATTTAAGAATATATCAAGTTATAAATACAGCTATTGGAGAAAACTTTGGTATTTATATAAATAATAATGGAGATAGACTTCATAGAATACCAAAGAAAAAATTCCATATTGACCCTGATTATCAATGGGGTTATCATAGTTTTTATACTTATGGTATTTATATTGATGTTCCTCAATTACCTGATGGATATGTTGGATGGTTTATTAGTTATGAGAAATTTGAACCTATTCAACGTGTTACTGGTTTTCTTACTCGTAATGATTTTAGAACTATAAGTAAAGTTAAAGGTTCAAATGGTAATGTTCAAGATGTATTAGATACTGCTAATTGTAAGACAGCTAATACTATGTTTTTATATAGTAGTAAATTTGATATATCTGATTCTATTAAACTCGATTATAATGTTCTCGAAATTGAATTAAAAGGCGGTTATACTCCTGAAATTCGTTATTATGATAGTATGTCGAGGAATGGTTTTACTGCATATCCTTTTGATTTAAATAAAATTATATATGATATTTCTGGTGTTCCTAAAACTGATTTAGGTGATGGTTCTCAAAGTGGTACTGAAACTGAAATTCAGTATATTATGGCTATGCCTAAATTTGAATTAGTTGTTGCTGATTCAGCTAAAGGTAATAGAGTTGGTCTTGGTTCTGCTTTACAATTAGAAGATAATACAGGATTATTTGCTTATCAATCTGCAAGTGATAAACCTGATATTAACGTATACTTAGTTACATTGTATAATCATACATTAAACTTGTATATGTCAAAGAATAAAGAACTTATTCGAATGACTGATATACAATATTCTACTGGTAATACTTTATTTATTAATGGTTTACCAGGTGTTATAACTTATGACGGAGTTATTATTTATGAAAATCCCGGAGTAACTTATAATGCTGAAGATTTTACTTTACGTCGAGTTAGAGGTGGAAACACTAAATATGTAAATAGTGAATTTACTGGAGATCCTCGTAGGGTTTATAAGAACGTAATACCTTTTGCAAATTATGTTCAATTTCCTTGTTATGATACATATTTTTATGAGAGCAAACAATTTAATAATGTTCCTCAAGCATATATATTTCCTACTAATAAAGAAACAGGTGACACAAAATCTACTTGGGCAGGTGCTCTTGTAGAACCTAAAAATAGTATTGATTTATTTTCTAATCCTCAAGGTTCTGCTGATGATTTTAACATAAAGAAATATAGTAATTACAGAGAGGATGTATTATCTGTTGAAGATTATGATAAAACTGTTCGTCGTAGTAATGTGATTCAAGATGAGAGTCGTGTTAATGCTTGGCGTACTTTTCCTGTTGAAGGTTATAAAAATATTACTGAAAATAAAGGGATTATTACTAATCTTATAGGTATTGGTACTTATCTTCTTGTACATACTCAACATAGTTTATTTATGTTTAATGGGGATAGTACTCTTAAAACAGAAAATAAAGATATTCAATTAAGTCAACCTGATGCTTTTGAAACTAATTATATTGAAGTATTTACTTCAGATCATGGTTATGGAGGACTACAAGATGATTTAAGTTTTGTTGTTGATCAATTTGGTTATATCTTCTATAATAATGATTTTCGTCAATTATTTCAATTTGATAATGGTAAACTTAATATTATTGACCAAGATATTACATTATGGCTTAAAAAGATTAACGCTAAGAATGTAAGATTTGCTAATGATAAATTTAACAAACGTATACTTATAAAATTTGATTATACTGATGGAATTAATGCTGATGTATTGAGTTATCATTATGATAATGGAGGTTTTGTTTCATTACATGATTATTATTTTACAGAAGCATTTAATACTAAAATAAAACTTTATATGTTAAGTAGAGATTTTAATACTCCTAATAATAATGATAAAGTTTATACTTTTAATGAACAGGATGAGTATGGTATCATCCCTATTCAAATGCGAAATACTAAAACTCCTTCTAAAAAATATAATACAAATAATAATACTTTTGGTAGCTATATAAATATTATTATTAATAGCGAATACGAGGTAATTAAACTTATTGAGTTTATTAAATATAAATTACGAAAAGTTGCAGGTATTGCCAAAGAAGATTTTACTTACTCCCCCGTAGAGGAACAGCAAACTCCTTATGCTGGAGATATTATTAGAATCTTCAATGATATATGTGACAGTGGAGATATTGATGTTTCAGTTAATATTTATAATCCAGGTGATTATAGAAAACCTTGGTTTGAACTTGGTAATTGGAACTTTAATTATTTCCGTAATGATATTAATAAACCTAATCCTACTGCTAAAGATATTTATACAAGACTTTATGGGAATTTCTTTGTTATTGAATTTAGATTCAATAATATAGATAATCTTCGTATAGAATTTGAAAATGTTGATGGCAGTGTTGTTAAAAATAGACAATTATGAAAAAAGTTGTAGTTAAACGTAAAAAAGCTTTTATTGGTGCTGCTATTGGTGCAGTATCAGGAATTGCAGGTTCTTTATTTGGTGCTGCTAAAAAACGTAAACAAGAAAGAGCTATGCTCAAACAACAACAAGAAGAACAAAATAAAATTGAGACTTATCAAAATACTCAAGCTTTGAGTTCTGGAGTTGCTGATCAAAGTTATGTTGAAGATTATCAAAAAAAGGTTACTTTAAAAATGGGTGGTTATACTGATAGAGTTAAGAGTAAAAAGAAAGCTGTAAACCGCATTTATCGTTGTGGTGGAAGAAAAAAAGCAGAACTTGGCGCTGATTCTAGTGCAAAATGGAATAAAACAGATACTGAAAATTTGATTAGCGGTCTTTCTGCTGGTATTCAAAATGGTATTAATGCTTCTGCTGGAAATTATAATCCTGTAACTCCTCAAATTACTAAAAGTGGAGCAACTACTTTACAAAATAATAAGTTAGCTCAAGATGCTAAAAATAAACGTATCATAGATAGTAATACTGTACAACCTGCTGCTCCTACAAATGCTGGTAATAAATATCTTACTTCTTCAACTGCTCGACTTGGATGTCGTAGAAAAGCCGCTATTGGTGCAGAAATTGGTTCAGCAGCTGGAGGTGTTGGAAGTCTTGTAGGTTCTTTATTTCAAAGTAGTACTGCTCCTAAACAAGTTAAGAAAGCTGTTGGTTTCAGTAGTAGTGCTCCTAAAGTTGGTATTCAAAAACCTGATTATCAACAAAACGCTGGAAATGGAGAACAGATTGTAGATGGTAATATTGTTAATGGTGCTAATCCTACTAATGATGTTTATAAGAACCGCACCGATGCTTACCGTTGCGGTGGTCGTAAACGTATGAAACGTAAATAAAAAGTATTTGCAGGCTATTCTTTGCATATTATATATTAAGGTGAACAAATGTAAAGCCTATGTATATGAGTTAAACAGAGAGCCGGAAATACAAATTTTTATATAATATTTTTACAATGGCTAAGAAAAGTCTTAAACCTAAAGTAGTGTCTGGAGGAAAAGCTATTCCTGTTGGAAAAAACTACTATTACATGAAAGGTCGCAAGCACGAGCAAGGTGGTATTGATATTGGTGCTGATCCTAAGAGCGGTCTTGAGGTAGAAGATGGTGAAGTAATGCACCTCTCTAAAGATGGAGTTAAAGTCTTTAGTGCGCAGCCTATTTTAAATGGGCAAAGTCCTGCTGAGAAAGTTCTTGGTGGCGACAATCCTAATGATGTTTTTAATGCTCAAGAAGAGTTTAAAGACAGAAACAAACTTAATGATGACGGTAGTAGGAAGTTTCGTACTGGAGGTTTAAGTAGAGCAAAAGATTATGGCTCTTCTAAAAAACCTTATCCTAAAGTTAAGAGCGGAGATTTTGCTGGAGGAGGCAGAAGTTATCCTATTCCTACTAAAGCTGATGCTGTTGACGCTTTGCGATTAGCTGGGCTTCATGGTAGGTCAGATGTTAAAAGTAAAGTTTATAGTAAATATCCTGAGCTTAAAAAAGATAAAAAAGAAATGGGAGGAGAAAGTCCTAAATATAAACTTGTAGAGATTACTATTGGTGGCAATAAGCGGCTTATCCGTGTGCCTTCCTCTACGGGGGAACGACAAAAAGCTGCTTTGGGAAGTGATGGCTTTGAACGTTATGACCCTATTATTAACGAATCTAAAAGAAAAGCTATTGATAATAAACTTGGTTTTAGGATTAATCCTCTTCAATATGAACAAGGTGTAATTCCTCAATCTGGAAATACTGATGGTTGGCAACATGAAACTCCTGCTTTTAAAACTATAACTCCTACTGATTATATTGGACTTGGCGCAAATACTATTGGTTCTTTAGCAAGTGGTATTAGTAATCGTAAAACTATAAAAAGTATGCGATATAGTAATGCTCCCACTCCTATTGCTGCTGCTAAATTAAAAACTCGAATTAATATTAATCCTCAGATTGATAAACTTCGAGAAACTGTTAATCGTTATTATAGAGATGTAGATGCTAATACTGCAAGTAGTCGAGTGGCGCTCGCCCGTAAAGGGAGGGCATCAGTTGATGCACTTTTAAAGAGTAACGAACTTTACGGTAATAAAGAGAATACTGAAACTCAACTTATTAACCAAGATAAGATGAATCAGCAAGCCGTTCGTGCTCGTAATATTGAACAATATAATCGTTGGGCTGCTGGTAAAGCTGATTTTGAAAATAAGAAACGAGAAATGCTTGCTGAAAATACTATTTCAACTATGGAAGGTCTTAATAGCGGCATTCAAGATCTTATTGGTAGAATTGAAGTACGTAGAAATAATAATAATACTTTAGCTATGTTATCTACTGCAAATCCTAATGTTACTGCTCAACTTCTTCGAGATAATGGTTTGCGAGCTGATTATTATGTTCGTGATGGTGAAACGCATAAACAAGCGCGTCAACGTATAAGAAAAGAAAAACAAAGAGCTAAAGATAAAAAGAAATAATGTACTAATATGAAAACTTTTAATCCTATTCATAGAAGTAATGTCAGCCCTGTTGACATTGATACTTTCGGTAATACATATCGTGAATTAGAACAAGGCCATCAAAGAGCTGTTCAATTTGAATCTGCTCTTAAAACTGAAATGGCTAAACTCGACCTTAACGAAGCCGAAGATGCTTGGCGTCAACAAAAGATTGATGGTATTAGAGCTACATTAAGTGAAAATACTAAATATGGTAACGCTGCTGGTGCAGTAGATGATTTGGTTAGAGCACAAGGAGATATATTTTCCGACCCTGCTCTTCTTGGTAGACTTCGAGCACAACAAGATTATAAGACTTATATTAATAATTTAGATAAACGTACAGATATATCTGAAGATTATAAGAATTATTATCGTGCTCGTACTAAATATAACTATCAAGATATTACTGACGATAACGGTAGAGTAGTTGGTGGTACTAAATGGGAACCTAATGAAAGACCTGTTAGTCAGATTGATATGAATGAAGTATTTACTACTGCACTTAAATATGTTTCTCCTGATTCTGGTACTTATGAGAATACTATGTTTTTAGATCCTAATACGGGTAAAACATCTAAAACTTATACTCCTGGAGCTGAATTAGTAAGACTTAATACTGTTACTAATTCTTATGAGAAACTTGGTGCTGATAAACTTCAAGCAGCTGTTACTGCTGCTATGAATGCTAATCCTGCTATTAAAGCAAGTCTCGAACAAGACTTTAAAATTGATAAATGGAAGCATGAGCAAAATCCTGATATTTTTACTGATGCATATAATAGCAAAGGTGTTCTTAAAACCTTTAATGAATATGTTCAAGATAAAATTGATCCTTTTATTACTGCAAAGAAATATAATAATTTTGTAAGTAAAAATAATTATAATGATAGTTTACTTAATAGTCTTTGGACCATTAAGGCTAAAGCTGCTGCTAAAGGTAATAATACTAAAATGACTCCTTCTGCTACTCCTCCTACAACTGATGTTTCTGGTCCATTAGTAACAATTGATGCTACTCCTAATCCGGAAACGTTAACAAGATATAGAGCAGCTTATGCTAAATTTAATGATATTGTTAATAATAAATATAAAGATTTAAATCTTTTTGTTACTCCTGATATGTCTCTCGATGATGTTAGTAGTTTACTCAATAAAACATCTCTTGGGGAATTTGAAAAAGATGATATCCTTAAAGCATATGCTGCTGTTAACGAAGCTACTGCTGCTGATAGACTTACTTTACAACAGGCTACTTCTGGTGTTTCTCAAGAAGCTCGTTCTGCATATAAATTTTTACAAGAAATTCAAAGTGGTTCTATTAGTCCTATAAATGAAAATGATGATAATGCCACTAAAAGATTTAAACAAGAAAATGCTAATATAGTGAATGCTATGTATGGTGATGGAAGCTATATTGGTGTTGATTTAGCTGATAAACGTATGTTTGATGCTTTTGTTTCAAATCTTGGTGGTAGAGAAGTTTTAGGGAAATATGGTATCGAACAATCTAATCTTCCTGATGGTAGAGTTCGTGTAACTATTCCTAAAGAAATGTCTGATGGTCTTTCAAACTTTATGATTGCTGCTGGTAATGCTTATGAAGAAAAGGGTGTTTTATCTCGTGCTTGGAATTCTTTTAGAGGTAAAGTTGGCGGTAATCCTCAAATGAGAGTTGTTAGACTTGGAGCAGATAAAAGTTCTGTAGAAGATTTAAGTTATGATAGAAATGCTTGGATGAATGCTATGGGACAATCTGCTACTACTGCTGGACAACTTATTAGAGGCATAATTGAACCTGCTGCTAATATTACTTCTACATTGACACCTAATGATTGGGCCGATGTATTTAAATTACAGATGAAAAAACTTACTAAAGATAGTAATGAAGTATTTGAGAACAATACTAAAGAAGTTCCTGTTACTATAAATCTTGGAGTTAATCCTCGTGATTGGGAGCTTCAACAATATAGAAGTGGCGCTTCTAATAGTAAAGAATTTACTTTTTATAATCATCTTTCTGAAGATGAACAAAATAAATATATTTCGCATCTTCGTTCTACTCCCGGAATTCTTAATAATAAAAAGATATATGTTAATGAATTAGATGATGATGGTTATCCTACTGGACGTTATCGTGTTCCTACTGATGAAGAACTTCGTTGGTTAGATGCTGCAAGAAGTGGTATTGGAGATAATAAAATTATTGCAGATAAACAAGTGCATATACCTACTATTAGAGGTAATCATCCTTTAATTACTTTGTTGCCTGATGATAGTAAAGCATCTACTGATGCAAGAAGAAGTGGTTTTGATAAACTTAAAAGTTCTCTTAAAGATACTAAATCTAATATAGGTTTTATTATTGTTGATGGCGTTAATGACCCTGCATTTAATGCTTATAATAATAGTTTAGAAGCTGCTGCTATTCAGACTTCTGAATTATTGTTTTATCAAAACGTAGCATTTGATGTTCCTATTATTGGTCAAAGATTTGTTGTAGGTACTGATCCTGAAGATAAAAGTCATTATGCTATTTATGAAGCAAGTAATATTGAATCTCCTGTTAATGGAGGACTAGATTATACTTTTGTTAATAAAGCATCTACTTGGAAAACTTTTGATGCCGCTGCTCGTAGTGGTCTTTTGAGAACAGAAGAAGAACAATTATCTGCTGTTGCTGCTTATAAAGATTTACTTGATGCTATCGGTATGTCAGAGGGTATGAGAAATAGTTATATTAATGCTTATATAGCACAATATTTCCAAAACAATGAAACCACTAAGTAGTGAAGAGATTAATAATTTGAAGAGTGATAAGGGACTTGCGTCAGTGCAAGTCCCTACTTCTGAAAATATAGAAGAAAATCCTCTTGCTTACTCTGGTCTTAATAAAGATGCTATTGCTCGCACACCAAAGTCTATTGACAGCGAAACTTATAATGAATATCTTGATTATGATATACATTTAAATATTAATAGTGATCTTAAAGAAGCAGATAAACAACGTGCTAAAAATCAAGGTTTTATTGAACAAGTTGGTAGAGGCGTTGGACAAGTTGTTGCTAATGAAATAGTTTTAGGTTCTCTTAAAGGATTTAGTGATATATTTGATTCTGTGTATAATGTTATTGCTAATGAAGGTTATAATGATTATACAAATCCTGTTAGTGAAGCTCTTGAGAATGCACAAAATTCTATTAGAGAAAGATTAGAAGTATATGAACAAGATCCTGATTCTACTTTTAATTTTAAAGATTCCGGTTGGTGGATTAACGGTCTCACCACTATTGCTTCTACTTTATCTTTAGCAATTCCTGCTCGTGGTATTACAAGTGCTGCCGGAGCATTAGGGAAACTTACAAAACTTAATAAAGGTTTAAAATATGCTACACGTGGTAAATATGGTATAGGCGCTGCCCTTTCCAAATTACCTAAAAATACTAAATTTACTACTAATCCTATTCTTAATGGTGCTATTATAGAAAAATATGGTAGACTTGGTGCAGATGCTTTACTTATGCGCACTGCTGAAAATTATCAAGAAGCTCGTGGTGTTTATCAAGAAGTTTATGATAGTGCTAAAGAACGTTGGGCTGATATGGACGAAAAACAAAAACAAGATATTCTTTCTCGTCGTCCAGATTGGCAAGGTTTAACAGATGATGAAGTTGCACAAGCTATTGCTTCTGAATCGGCCGGTGAAACCTTTACTAACGATATGTGGCTTTTAGCGTTAGACGCTTTTCAATTAAAAAGTCTTACTAATCTTTATAGAGGTGTTGGCAAAACTGCTGCAAGTTCTGCGCTTCGTGCAAAGAATTTAAGTTCTGTTGCAAGTCTTACTGCTGATGGCGCTAAAGAAGCAAGTAAAAAATATGGTAAACTTTGGCAAATTGGACAATCTTTAAAGAAAATAGATAGTCCTCTTTATGCTGAACTTTCTGAGGGTTTTGAAGAGGGTTGGCAAGGTATTCAGACTGAAAGAGGTAAAGAATATGCTGAAAAGATATTTGACCCTAAATATAAAACTCGTGATTTAGCTTCTTATCTTTCTGATTCCGAAATATGGGAACAAGCCTTTTGGGGATATGTTGGAGGTATTGGTTTCCAAGCTATTGGGCAAGGAGTTAGTGGAGCTAAAAATAAAATAGTTAATGCTTGGGAGAAACAACAAGCTAAAGATAAAAATGATATAGTTCCTGAAAAACTTACTTATGAAAAGTTAAGAGAACAGGAAATTGAGGGTCGTGAAGTTAAATTTAATGAACTACTTAATGACCTTTCTATTCTTGAAAATGATGGACGTAATCCTTATGCTGAGAAAACAGTTGAAGGTATTACTAATTATAAAAATCAGTCTTCTGAAATATACGGACAATTAGATCCTGTTGCTGATAAAGCTGTTATTAAAGAAATGCTTATTAATGACTTTGTAACTGATCTTACAATGTCTGCTGTTGAAATAGGAAACGAAGAATTACTTACTGAGTATCTCAAAAGTCCTTATCTCAATAGATATATTAATGAGAATTTCAAAGATAATGAACAATTAGATAAAGCTATACTTAATAGAGTTGAAGATGTTAAAAATAAATATTATAACGAACTCTGGAAAGTAGCTAATACTGTTAAAGGGGATAATGAAAATATTACAGCTATTATAGCTCGTGAACGCACTCGTAATCGTTTTCGTAGTGAAGCTCTTCGTAATGCTGCAAATGATGTAGGTATTGAAATTAATAATGTAAATACTGATAATTTTGATTATATTCCTCAAGCTCAATATGACAAAGTAGAACAAATTCTCGAAAAGGTTGAACAACTCGATTTCAATCCTACTAATAAGAATATTACTGAAAAGATTGCAATACAAGACAGTACTGATAAAAGTTTTAATTTTTATGTTGAAGAACTTAAAAAGATACCTCAAATTGCTGCTCAAATTGCAGAACGTACTGCTCTTGGAAATGAAATAAAAAGTAATGAAATTATTGATATTGCTAAAGAATATCTTTCTAATAAAGTTGAAACTCGTGAGGCTTTAAATAATCTTATTGCTCGTAAAAATGACCTTGAAATTGCTGCTGGTTTAAGAGAAGCTCTTCTTAATCAAACTGATGCAGAAATACAGGATAGATATAATGAAATCGGTTTTACTATTGATAGAGCTGTTAAAAAACAAATTACTAATGCTTATGATAAAGTAAAAGAAAGAATGTTAAATTATTCAGATAAAATGACTGATGATGATATTCTTTTTGATTTACGAAATAATGGTGGGATTTTCAATAATTTACAAAAGGAAATCGAAACTCTTAATATTGGTTTTCATAGTGGTCGCACATGGCATGCTATGTTAGAAGCTGATTTAAAGAATAAGCGTAGAACTGATGAAATTATCGCAAATACTGCTGAAGTTAATGGAGAACCTGTTGAAACTGAAAAAGCTATTGTTCCTGAACCTGCTCCAGAAGAAGTTGTTGAAGATATAGCAAATACTAATGTGGCCGATGATGCTTCCTCTACGGGGGAAGAAATAATAACAGATGATAGCGGACAAAAAGTTCTTGCTGATGTTGCTCCTATTGAAATAGAAACTCCTATTGAACCATCTCCTACTGAAGCTAAAGTTATTGAAGATATTGATGCTGAATATACTGCTGAATTTGGAGAAACTCCTACTATTTATACTATTCGTAGTATTGTTGTTCATAACTATAAGAAATATAAGAATATATTTGATAAACTTATTAAAGATGGAGTTAATCCTAAAAGTGAAGAATATCGTTTTATTCGTGAAAAGTTAGATAACAAGATTAAAGACTATAATGTAGATTCTGATGTTTATGAAAGAGTAGTTAATGGTGCTATTGAAGAAGCTCTTCGTTTTATTGAAAAGAATAGAAATCGTACTACATTTGCTTTAACAACTTCTATTGATGGTATTCAAGACCGTAAGACTATTGAAGATTTTCTTAAAGAGTTTGTTGAAAAAAATAATATTCCTACTAATAAAAAAGGTAAAACTTATATAGATGTTGACCATATTTTTGCTAATCTTTTAGAAAATAAAGATATAAGTTTCGACGATGCTCGATTTATTTATATGAATCTTGCCACATATATTGAAAACTCTAAAGATTCTAAATTTAATTCTCCTTATAAGTTTATTAATAGTGGTAATGCGTATAAAGGTTATGCTAATCTTAGAGCGTTAACTGCTAAGCTCGATAGAGCTAATATTTATCTTAATGAACTTATTGAAAATAAAACTGTTTACGATAATACAGGTAACGATATTACTGTATCTGCTTCTAAAGATTTTAAAAGATTAGCTGATGATGAAAAGCAAACTATTCTTTCTTCTTTAGAAGATGGTGATATTCTCGAGCCTCGTGTTAATGGAAATAGTATTTTATTATATAAAAATAAAATTAATACTCCTATTGGTTTATTATCTAAAGTAGAAGTTAGTAATAATGGTTCTACTGTACGAGATTATAAAACTACAGGTTTAAGTTATACTATTACTAAAAATAATAATGGTTCTTATACTTCTAATTTTGATGAAGTGTTTGAAGCTATTCTTACTGGAAGTGAAGCTGGTGTTAAGAAAGATGGAATTACATTGCGTGAACTTCTTTATAATTATCTTGCTAATAGTACAAGTGGTGTAACTAATCCTTTGAAATATGGAGAAGTACCTACAAGCGTTGTTGCAGATAGTGTTCTTAATAACGGTTTAATTGCTAAACTTATTGAAAATGGAGGAATTAAATTCCCTACTGAATTAGGTGACAATCTTAATAATAAAGCTACTTATATTTTAGACGAGTTAGGCAAACTGTTTACAAAAGATAAGAATGCTTTTACTATTGAAGATAAACGTATAAGTTTACATAATTGGATTAATAGTGTTTATAATAATTATATGGAAACATATGATATTCAAGATGCTATTGAAACCGATAAACCTATACGTTTTATTATTCAAAATCTTGATGGAGGAAAAGCTATAATTTCTAATACTCCAAAAGGTATTTCTAATAAAGATTTACATTTTAGTGCTACTCATAATCCTATGATAGCTATTATTGACGGCGGTACTGTTCAAGTTGAAGGTAGAACTGAAACTTTTCCAGCTAATGGATTAAGAACTGGTACTATTGGTTTACTTATTCGTGATGGTGAACATCCTGTATATGCTTTATCTGAACCTAATTTTAATCTTATCGATAAAAGTAGTAAACTTGCTGATGGTCTTCGTCAGGAACTTACTGATATTCTTAAAGATAGATTAGAGGGTAAAAACTTTGACGAACTTGTTCGTAAAATTAAAGATTTATTTGGAGGTAAAGGTAAAGATTATAGTCATAATAATTTATTTACTGGATTTGATATAGTTTATGGTCCTACTAAAAGTGGTAATAATGCTATTGCTTTAAAAAAGAAAGGTACTAATGAATATTTGTTTGTTGCTTATCGTTATCGTAATGGTACAACTCAAAATGGAACTGGTATTACAGTTTACAATAAAGGAATTGGTAGATCATTTAGTACTTTTAAAGATAATGAAGCTGCAATAGCAAATGTTGTTGATAACATTCTTTCTAATACTCGTTTTAATAGAACTTATCTTGCATTTAGACAATTTGAAAATGGCTCTAAACCGACATATTATACTACTAAAAATGGAAATGCTTTAAGTATTGATCTTGGTGGAGTAAAATTGGATTATAACAGTTTTACTGATTTTGCTATTAAAAATAATATTTTTAATACTTACCAAGGTGTTGATAGTGGAGGTAATTATTTTCAGAGAGATGGTGAACGTTTTCATATAAAGATAGAAAAGGGTAGTTCCCCCGTAGAGGAACACACCCAATCTATTGTAGTTCCACTCGAGTTATTTAGTAATCCTAATCCTAATACTGCTTATGATACTGATAAAGTACTTAAACGTTTGAATGTTTCTGATGAACTTATTAAACAATTAAGAACTAATAATCTTATTCCTAAAGAAATTTATTATCGTAGAACAGGTCCTGCTAATGCACGCGGAGCTTACAATGCTAACAATGGTCGTATTAGTGTTTTCAATGGATTTGTTTCTGAATCAAATATGAATCCTCGAAGAGCAGTTACTATTCTTATGCACGAACAATTCCATAAATACTTTGAAGAAAGTGGTTATAGAAAACGTGCTGATATTACTGAAGAACTTATTGATATTTACAATGAGTTTGTAGAAAAGATTAATGCTGAACCTGAAAAATATAAAGCAATTATTGAATGGATTGCTAAAAATAATTTTACTGTTGATAATTATATTAATAATCTTCCTAAAAAACTTAGAGATAGTCTTAATGAACAAGAACTTAGACAGCTATTTGCAGAAGAATGGTTAGTTGAAAGTCTTTCTCAACAAGCTATTCTTAATGCTATGAATGAGCTTAAATCTACTCGTGGAGATAATAATATTGAAGGTAGAGAAAAATCTCTTTTTCAAAAACTTATTGATGCTGTTCTAAAATTATTTGGAATAAATTTTGATAATGTTGAAAATAATAGTATATTGGCAAGAGAATATAAATTACTTGGTAATAATATTGCAGAACTTGCAGATACTAATGATGTTACTCTTGTCAATAAAGAAGAAGTTGCTAAAGAAGATGTCACTGAACAAAGTGAAGAGCCTATTGATATTGAAGAAGATACTATTGAAGTTGCTACAAAAGAAAATATTGAGCAACAAAGTGAATTTGATGACGATTTAGATTTATTTGAAATACCTACTACAAAAGGTGCTTTTACTACTGAAATTGATAGTGATAATACTAATAGTGTTAATTCTATCAAATCTTTGATAGATACATACGACGAACGGGAAAGGCCCGGAATAGCCAATTTCGTTCAAAATGGCGGCATTAATTTCCGTTGTTAATACTCTTATTCCACACGTTCTTTATATGTTATAGGAAAGGCTCTAAATGGGCTTTTCCTATAATATTTTTATTAACTAATTAAGACGAACAGTTAATGTTTGTATTGGTGAAACTTATAAACTAACAATTATGTCTTGTATCGAATTTGGACTTAATTTAAGTCCTAAAATTGCAGCTCACATTGATGATGTTGCACAGGGAGATTTTAAAAAAGCCCGTATTATGGCTATGTTTCTTGACAATAATCAGGAATTTCTTGATTATATTAAGAAAGATGAAATAGCTAATAAAGAATATGAAGAAAAAGGGCTTGATGGTATTAATGGAAATACGTTGAAACGCCTTCTTCGTAATTTCTATAATATTAAGTTTCCGTCTGTGTCTAATTATGTGAGCGGCAAAGCTGGCACTCCGTTATACGGATTTAGTGACAGCTATGCGGCTGTAACCGCACGTAATTATGTTGCTGATATTATATCCGATCTTGTACGAAATGGTAATACTGAGTTTCGTTCAAGGTCGGATTTTTATGTTCCTATACGAACAGACCTTACTAAAAAGTACCAAGCTATGGTTATTGATATTGTCAATAGTTCTGCTTATGCTTCTAAACGAGATGGTTATATTAAACGTAGAGCTGAATTGATTGATGATGCTCGTAATATTACTAAGACTGCTGAAGAAAGAAATAAATCTAAAATGCTTCTTTTTGCTTTAGATTATAGTCTTATTCGTCATTATGGAGAATTGCGTCAAAAAAACTTTGCTCAACTTATTCGTAATATTCGAGCTAATGACCAAGATTTTATGGATTATGTATTTAATGCTTCTAAATTAGATGGAGTAGTAAACAAATCTGTATTTGATGGTACTGAGAATTACGATGAAGTTATTGCTAGTGATGAAGAAGATTTACAATTAGTTAATTCTGATAGTGATGCTGTTGATAACATGATGCGCGAATTTGGTCGTGATAATGCTATCAAAGGTAGTTTTGATAAAATTGTAAGTGATGATGTTAAATATCTTTTTAATAGTATCGTTAATTTAGAATCTGCTGATTCTCGAATTATTGATACTAATAATCCTTTAGGCGTACCTACTCGTATGAATTATCGAGAGGTAATGCAGACTTTAATTAATAAAGCTGATAAGTCTTCTATTGATAATTTTATTGAATCTATTAAAGACATTGCTTATAAGGATAGAAGTAAAGCTGGTTTAATTAATCTTTACGATATTCTTAAAAATAATTCTAATCTTGCTAATAAAATTTATACTCAGCTTAATAAACCTAAAATTAAGAAAGCTATCATTAGTGTTGCAGGAAATGAAATCAATATAGATCAAAGTAATCGTGTTGTTAATCCTGAAACTTCTGTATTCTATGATAGTTATAATAGATTAAAGTTTACTATACAAGATGAAAGCCTACAATATCATATAAGTATGATTAGTAGCGCTTTATATAATATTGATGGTGCTAAAAAAGCAAAAAAAGGTATTGCTTATGATAATAATTTAGCATCTGCTAATGAAAAGATTAAAAATGTATTTGCTATATATCTTCCTAATATTTCTCAACAAGATATTGATTCTTATTTGAATTATGGAAATAAGATTGACAATTATCGTAATCTTGTAAACTATCTTACTGACTTATTACAACAAGGCGAAGATGTTGTTCAACGTTATGATGAAGCAAGAGCTAATTCGTTTAAAAATAAATCTGAAGCTCCTACTATTGATGAATATTTTAGTGGAAACTTTTCTAATGCTTTAGATAAGATTGTTAAAGCTCTTACTCCTTTTATTGACGTAAAGAATGAATTAAACAGTAGAAATGCTGAGGGTAATATTGGTTCTGATGTTATTAATGCGAGCTGGATTACTTCTATTGTTGAACGAATTCAATATGGCAATAAAGAAGATAGTTTTGCTGGACTTCGTACATTAGGTGAATTTTATATTAAATCTCCTGCTACACATTCTAATCATATTCTATTTGACCAATTCGATGAAGCTGGTAATCAGTTATCGTATGGTATGTTTAGAAAAACAGGTGATAGCACTTTTGTTATTAATGATTATGCTAAAGATATTTTAGATGCTTATTTATATGCTGGTATGCAAAATAATGATACCGGTAAAGCATCGAGTTATGCAAGTATGAGTACTGCTGACTATTTAGTTGCAATGCTTACTGCATTTACTCAACCTATTTCTCGTTATGATGAAAAGTCTCGTCCTTTTAGTGTAGCAGGTTATATAGCTCGTACTCCTTCTGATGCACCTAAAAATTATATTTTCCGTGCGCCTAAATATAGTATTTCTGATCTTCTTCAAGTTGATGATGAATCATTTAACAAATATAAGAAAAAGTTCTATGATAAGAATGTAACTTATAATGTTAAATTAGATACTAAAAATACTAATAATGTTAAATCTGATGTTCTTATAGATTTAATTACTGATTCTCCTAACGAAATTCAAAATAATAATTATAAAGTTATTAAACTCGATAATAATGCTGTTGAAATTAAATTTACGTATACAGATAGTACTACTGGTCATTCTGCTACTGTAAAATTTAAAGGAACACGCACTGCAACAGGTAAATTTATTAATGTTGTACGTACAGGTATTGAATCTAATGGAACTCAATTACCTATTGATATTACTACTGAAATTGATAATAGACTCCTTGAATATGGTATTCGTGAGGGAATTGTTAATAGGAATGTAAATCGTAATAGCGCTTATTATAAACTGGTTTATAATCAGCTTACTGCTGAAATGGAAGCAGGTTTTAAAGCTCTTTCTGTTCTCAGTAATTTTGAACGTAGAAATGGTAAAACTTATGCTAATTTCAATAAAGATATTATGCAGTTATCTGATAGATATTACCGTAAAGGTGATACTATTTTTGATGATAATGGTGAACTTGTTGGTAACGCATTTAAGTATTATAAACTTTATGCAACTACTGATTTTGATATTAACACTTTATTGTCTAATGATAAGAGGTTTGCTTTCCTCTACGGGGGGACAGAAGTGAACTCCATTTATAGTTTTGATGAAGCGTCTGGTACTTATAAACTTAATCTTACTGATGAACATAGAGCCGCATTGGAAGATATTGTTGACCAATGGATGAAACATGTTTCTAATCAAGCTCTTAATTATGTTAGACCTATAAGCAATATTGTTAATAATAAGTTTAATGATAGACAAATTGAAGATTTAATTTTTAATCAATCATTAGCTTATATGGCCTTTGATGATATTTTTGAAGGTAATGCTAAATATTATAAAGATCCGCAGGATTTATTTAAACGTAATAAAGAAATCCAAGCGGGTGGTGAAATATATGGTAGTAATAATTTCGATAGAGCTATCGGAGATAGTATTAGTATAACAGGTAAAATACAGTTCCCCCGTAAAGGAAACACTGCGGAAGCTGATGTTCTTATTCTTCGTAATGGCTTTAAAGCTATAACTATTAAAAATACTGTTCGTCCAAGTAAACGTATTGGTGATATGCGTAAGTATCTTGAACGTATTTTTATGGCAGATGCTAAAACTGACGAAGAAAAAGCTATTGCTTTGCAAAGAATTCAGAATATTATTGATGGTTTTGCTGATAAAACTACTGCTAATGATGCTCAATCTTATATTACTATTGATGAATTTATTCGTCGTAGATATTTAGATGGCACTTATGATAAATATGAAGCTCTTATTAAACAATTAGTTGATCCTAATATTAAAGCTGAAGATATTAATTATGATGATGTTACAGGTTTAATACAAGTTCAAAAGAACTTTTATTATGACCAAATATTTGACCCTGTTGATGGTCTTATTAAACCTCGTCAAATTAAGAACGCAGAATTTGTTTTAATTCCTAAACTTTTACCTGAAAATAGTTCTCTTAAAGAATTATATAATATAATGGTTGATAATGATATTGACCAAATTAATACTGTTGAAACTGACAAAGCTGCTAAACGAAATGTTTTAGAATATTGGGATAATGATGGCAACGTTACTGACGAAAACAAAGAAAAGTTCGCTAATGCTTTAAAGAATGGTTATGGTATTGAAAATTATTACTATAATCATCTTTATAAACAGCAAGAAGTTCCTGATCATATGAGGGATGCTAAAAATAAACTTGCTGTTCAAATTAGTAAAAAGATTTTCGATAATGTAAATACTGGTTCTCAACAGACTAAAGATGCTTTTAATAAATTCCAAAAAGCATATGTTGCTAAGATTAAACGTAGTTTTGATAAAACTATTCGTAATCTTGGTTTAGAAATGAATCCTAATGGTTCTGTTAAAGCCAAGCATGGAGTAGTTAATGTTGAAAATATTTATCGTAGAGCAAGAGAAGAAGCTCAACGTCTTGGAGTAGATAGTAATTTCTTAGAATATCTTTCTACTGATAAGATGGGTTCTCCTCTTATGCCGAATTGGATGAATAACGTTAGTATTAAACTTGAAAATATTGCTCAAGCTATATTTAATAGAGGTATTACACGACAAATGCTTCCCGGATGGCATGCTGCTCAGGTTACTAATGTTGGTTATAGTGATGATCTTGCTTATCATCCTGCTGTAATTAAAGACGGTGAAGTTATTCAAGAGGCATATATGGAGGTTCGTTTACCTCGTTGGAGTAAACTTATTCCTGAGAGTATGCGTGCTGATGAACTTCCCGAAGATTTACAGTTCCAAATTGCTTATCGTATTCCTACTGAAGGTAAACAATCTGTTATTGTTATTAAAGTAAAAGAGTTCTTACCGGAAGCCTATGGTTCTACTATTGTTGTTCCTGATGAATGGGTTACTCAAACTGGTTCTGACTTTGATATTGACTCTGTATATGGTATTGGTTATAATATAGCTAAACGTACTAAGAGTGGAGAATTATTTAAAATTGAGTATAACGACAAAACTGATGAAGAAAATACCAAACTTCGTTATGAGTTATATAAACTTAACGAAAGTGGAACTGAAAATCTTACTTATGAAGAGTTTAAGACTTGGAGTATAGAAGAACAAAATACTACTGCTGCTCTTGAAAATCAAATGGTTGACGCTCTTAAAACTATTATGTCAGATGATAGTTCTATGGAGGAACATCTTGGTCGTAGTAAATATGATGATCTTCGTGATGCTGCTAATAAAGTAAATAAGCTTATTGCTGGTAGAAATAATATAATTGACAGTCCTTACAATCCTTTATCTCAAATTGAGAATAGAGCAAAAGCACAAGAAGGCGCTATTCTTAAAGCTTTTTCTGTAAATAGAGATACTTTTAATTCTATTTGTAATGTTGGTGAAGTTTATTTGAATGCAGATGACGCTGTAACTGTTGTTTATCCTAAAAATAATAATTACGATTTATCTGTAATTGAAAGTGCATATGACGGAGTAAAAAATACTAAAGATGGTTATGTCGTTAAACATAATCGTTTTGCTAATAGTAAAAATAATAGAAATATTGTAGGTCAATTAATTACTGCTTATAGTTCTCAAAGTACTGCTCATATTCTTGATGCTGTCAAAGTTGGTGCTTTATTTAATGAAAATAAATTTACATTCGGTGTTCTTAAAACTCTTATTGATTTAGGTACCGATTATTATACAGCTGAATTATTTATTGCTCAACCCGGAGTTTCAGCTATTGTTGAAGCATATAATTCTCTTGAATCGCAAGTAGTTACTTCTTATGGTAGTGAAATTAATACTGCTTTGAAGAACATAGCTATTCAATTTGGAGTTAAGCTTGCTGACGGTTCTACTATTAATAAATATACTCCTATTCCTATGGTTATAGAAGCTTTAAATAAAGTTTCTGATGTTAAAATTCCTATGACGTCTGGAGAATTTATTAAATATAAAGTTGTTCTTAATCAACAAACTCTTGAAAATAATCTTAAATCAGAGCCTACTTTAAGTTCTATTATTAAGAATATTCTTGATTTTAATAAACTTTATACTACTACAAAAAAAGTAGAAGCTAATATGCAATGTTGTAATCCTGATAAATTTGGAGCTAAACAAAGCATTAAATCTACTCGTGACGTATTAGATAGAATTGCTGAATATAGAGAAAAATTAACTAATGGTGATATTTTAACTGTACGAGATGGACGAAATCTTATTGACGCATTGTATCCTTTAGATAGTAAAGGTAATATCAATGTTGATAATAGTTTCTATCCGTATATTGCCGCTTTTATGCGATATGCTACAAAAACAAGTGTCGAAGTAAATAAACTTGTTTTTGCACTTGAAAGTGATTATGTTTCTGAAATTATTAAAGCTCTTGAAAATTCAATTCATACTAAACTTACTGCTAATCAATATAGGGAGCTTCAACAATATGCTGTTAATTTTGTTTGTAATATGTGTGAGGGGATTAACGAACCTATTACACTTAATGAATTTAATCAGTTTGTTGTTAATAGTAAACGTATTGAAGAAGACGGTAAATTACTTAGAAATCGTTGGGATAGAGAACAGCTTCGTATACGAGGTTTAATTGCATATGAAACTGCTAACGAAACTAATTTTAATTTTGTTGAACCTACCCAAGATGATATTGATAGATTTACTAAATTAACACCTGTTCAAAAGGTAATGGCTATTCAAACAGCTTTTGCAAGAGATCAAGGTGTATTTGAACATATTAAAGTTAATACTTCTAATACTGCTGAAATTAAAAGCAAAGGTATTAGTGGACAATATATGTATTTCAATGATAAAGCTGAGAACATTGAAAATATATTTACTAAATTTAATCAAGCTGCTTATTCTAAAAATCCTCTTATTCGTCTTGCTGCTTATGATTTAATGAAATATAGTTTTGTTGTTGAGGGATTCAAATTTAAGAAGAGTTCAATTAGCAAAATTATAACTGCTCAATTTCTTAAACAATCTCTTGCTCAAAAAGGTACTAATATTGTAGGACAAGCTACAAAACATTTTGCTACTACTTTTGATTTAGCCACATTCCTTAAAGGTGATAATCAATCTTACGATATGTTTGAAAAGTTTGTTAGGCAAAATCCTAATGTTATCAAACTTGTAACTATTCCTAAACGTGATACTCGATTTAATAAACTTTTTAATAACGGTATTATTGAAGTTCCTTTTAATGAACTTGGATATGAATTTCTCGATTATACCGGATATGCCACGGTCAAAGACATTGAAGATGCGAAAACTCAGTCTTTAGAGCCGTCAGATGCTTCAAATTCTGAAAAAGAATATATTGACGTACAAAAGTATATACGCATACAAAGAACGATACCAAACGGTTCCAAATCGACTATTTTATATAAGAGTTTATATAAGCCGGGTGTTGGTCTTTTCTATTATCCTCTTAATCTTCTTGATGCTAATGAGATTAATGATGTGAGTGTTAATCCTAAGAATAATAAATATTATATTCCTGCTTATTATGAAGGTTTAATTGAAGAAGCTGCAAAGAATTATACATCAGTTACTCAATTCCTTATTGAGAATCCTAAATATTTAACTGTTGACAATCTTCGAGAATATGTTGCCGGAAGAATAGTTCAACCTAAGAGCGGTACTGCTGTTACAGATACTAATGCTTTTGTTAAAAGATTAGGTACTCAAGATAAATATAATTTTGTTAATAGAGTTCTTAGAGAGTTTACTGATATAAAAGATAACACGACTGTTAAAATTATTCCTACAATGAATACCGAAGTTCGTCGTATGCTTCCTAATGTTGGGGATGTTACTATTCAGGACCTCGGTGTTTCCTCTACGGGGGAGCAAGAATTATTCTCCGTTAAACGTATTGGACGTAGGAAAGCTCTTAGTCGTGCTTTTATTAATAGAACTCCCACTAATATTAAGAAACTTAATATTGTTGAGAAAGCTATTTATGATGAATTTAGTCCTATAAGTCAATTTGCTCCTACTTTATATGAAGTTAAGAGAAGTTCCCCCGTAGAGGAACACCTCGGCCAACCTGAAGTATTTGCTACTACTACTGAAATTCCTCTTAACGATGCTAATTCAGAAGTAAATAAACTTAATGAAATTGATCGTATAGCTCTTAGAGTTTACAATGATATTAAACGTAAAGCACGTAAGAATCCTAAATTTGAACGAGTTCTTGATATATTTAAAAGTCATGGTATTGAAGATTTTACTACACAAAGTATAGCAGAAAATACTAATGTTATATTTGCTCGTGCTGCAAATCTCTATCGTGATTTAGGTAATTATATTAATGATGAAATTAATAATTTCCAAGATACTGGTTTAAGTATTGATAATCCTGAACTTTATGAACGTGCTGCTGAAGATAAGGAATTATTGCAAGACTTAGTAAGTTTCTTACTTGAAGCTCGTACTATTGGTAAATCATTTGATCCTATATTTAGATATGATGTTACAAGTCTTGATAGCGCTACTGCGAGAAACCTCGATACTATTAAGAAGTCTATAAATTCTATTCGTAACAACATTAAAGTTGTTACTGCAATGAAGAATGTATTTGATATTACTTTTGCTCAATTTAGTCGTAATCCTGTTATTAAAGAAGGTCTTGTTAATTTACGTGACCAATTTGGTGATGCTGATTGGTTTGATTCAGTATTTAGTGATATTCATGAATTAAATAATTCTCAAATCCAAGTTGTTCTTCGTTTTGTTGAAGCGCAAGTTGAGAAAGTAAGAATGAAAGATATTCCTGAAAGCGTTAAGGCTGTAAGAACTAAGATTGCTGATATTATTGCTAAAGACCCTAACTTTAATTGGAATAATGTTAGACGTAATAATAAATTTGTTACCCCTTATAATGAGAAATTTATTGAGGATAAATTAAAATATAATAATGCTGTAAAAGAAGCTCGTGATACTTATGGTGAATATTCTGTTGAGTATTATAAAAAGCTTCTTGAAAAAGATAAATGGTATAATGATAATGTTGAACAAAAGATTCAAAAAGATTATTATACTCGTAAAAATGCTTATCTTACTAATGTTCTTAAGTATGCTCCTGATCATTTTGTTCGTTATAAATATATTATGCACGAACTTTATGGAACAGGTAATTTTAATAGAGCAGATTTATCTGATGAACAACTTAAACGTCGTCATGAACTTGTAAAAGAATTAAGACTTCTTAGAAGCGATGTTTATGAAGATGGTACTATGAAAAGTATGGAAGATCTTCATAAGAGTTCTGTTCTTAATACTTACATTAAGTCTATGCGTAACCTTAATGAAGAGTATTTTGAAAAGGAAATTGTTGAAGGTTTTGAAGAAAATCTTGAATACTATCTTGATATTATTAAACGATATGAAGCTAATCATCCTTATGAAACTTTAGATGAAAGACTTAAAGATGATAATTATTTAGACGCTTATAATTGGCTTAAAGCCAATACTATTAGACGTGTAAATGCTGAGCTTCGTGATCAGATTTCACAAGCATTTAAAGATCTTGGTGCTAATTATGAATTTAAGAATGCTTATAAATGGTATTTAGATAAGCATCCTGAGATTATTGATGCTGATGGTGTTGTTGATGGAACAAAGATTCCTCAAACTGTTATTGAACGGTTGAAGAAAGACTTTGAACGTCGATACGCTATGGATAGTGATAATCCTCATGTTACTGCTACTATTAGAGAAGTTCCTGCTGATAGAAAACAAGTTAATGCTAAATTCTGGGCAGACCTTGGTACTCGCCAAGCTAATGCATATGATGAAATTTTAGATAAATATAACCAAGAAATTAATAGTATTCTTGAAAAAGCTGTTGATGACCAAGGTCATATTAGTTCTAAAAAGTTATTTGATTTAGGTAAAGATACAGTTCAACGTTTAGCTGAACTTTATGATTTATCTAATGCTCGTAAAGAATTACTTAAAGATGATAGTGATAAAGGTTGGCGTAAGAAATTTGCCAATGCTGTTACTTTTAAACATAATACTGAAGCATTTAATAGAGAATATAATTGGGCTCTTACTAATCTTACAGGCGACAATCTAATTCTTTGGTCTCAGATTTTTGCTAAATGGGAAAAAGGTACTCTTAAAACAGATAAGGAAAATCAATTACTTCCGGGTGATAATGTTTTTGGATACTTTGAACCTAAAGATGAAAAATATGTAAATAATAAAAGAGCTGAAGCTATTAAATTTATTCAGGATAACATAGAATTTGTTCCTACTGAATATTATACTAAAGCTATGAATCTCGCCCGTAAAGAAGGACGATGGGAAAAATGGTTTAGAGAAAATCATGTTTTTAATCCTTATACAGGTAAATATGAACCTCTTACTATATGGACTAATTTAAATGTTAAAGATGATCCCAATGGTACATCTCGTTATAAATATGATGCTATTGGAGATAATGTTACTTCTGAAGTAAAGAAAAATAAAAAGAATGATAAATACGATAAGTATAGCTATAATTACAATGGTAATCCTACATATGCAAGTAATGTTAAACAAAGTCCTGCTGAAAAGGAAATGGTTAACTATTTGCAAAGTGTTATGCGAGCTTATTCTGGTAATGATCGCATGCTTAGTTGGGTAGGAAAAGATAATATTCCTCGTTTACGTCTTAAAGATATTAGTCCTAAAGAAGTAGGTAAAGAACTTTTAGGTGCTGCTGGATTTTCTGCTAATGCTCGTAGTATGAAATGGAAAGATGAAGTAGGTTATGAATATGATGTGCCTGCTGATTTTGATATGTTTGCGGAACTTAAAGGTAAAGGTACTAAAAATCTTATTAATATTCGTCCTCAATTATCTGATGAAACTGATGCTGAATATAAAGAATATGTAGAACTTACTAATAAGCAAAACGAAGAGATTAAAAGAGAGAATGCACGTATTGATATAGAACTTGCTAATGACAATATGTCAGATGTAATGGAAATATTTGTTGCAAAGGCTATTGAATATAATGCTAAAGAAGCTATTAAACCTTATCTTTATTTATTATTACAAGACCTTAAAGATAATCAAGCTTATAAAACTGCTCCTTTAAGTGGTCAACTTCGTGAAGATAAATCTAATTCTGTTGAAGGTTATACTGAATATAAGAAAGAAGAACAACGTAAGAATATTGAACTTGTTGAAACTTATATTAATCGTTTTATTTATGGTGAATTTAAATCTGGTAATAGAACTTTAACTAAAGTTGCTGATATTTTCCAGAATCTTACTTCTGCTAAATATATGATTTTTAACCATACTGGAGGTGTTGCTAACGTTCTTACCGGTTGGACTAATATATTTGGTGAATCATTTGCTAAAGAATTCTTTGATAATGGTGATTGGGCACGTGCTCATAAAGATTATCTTGGTTCTATTCATTATATTCTTGCTGGATTATATGATGATGGTCATAGAAATCTTATTGATGGCATTATTAAATCTATGAATGTTGTTAATTTAGATGAAATGCTTGAACGTAGGTCTGGTGAGAATTGGGAACAATGGATTCAAAGAGCACGTAATTTCCTTTATTCTATGCAATCTTCCGGTGAGCATTATATGCAAAATACTGCAATGATTGCTATGATGTATAGTCATAAGTTGTATCAAGATGATAAAGGTAAATGGACTGTTGGTAGTTTTGCTCATTATGCTTGGCATAAAGATAAAGCTATTCTTCGCAGGTTAGTCGCTGATAATCCTGTATTGCTTCGAGATTATAATCAATTTGCTGAAAGTATTGATAATGATATTAAGAATGCAAAAGATTATGCTCAATTTACTAAAGACTTTAATGTTGAGTTCTTACAAATGTATGGCGATAAAGAAATCACTCGTCGATATATTGAAGAACGTGATAAAGAGCTTAAAAAAGCTAAAGAAGAGTTTAATACTTTTGAAAACGTTAAAGATCAATTTATATATGATAATGGTGTAGTAGTTGTTAAACCTGATTCACATCTTACTCCTGATGAACTTGCTAAATTTAAAATAGCTGTTATTTCTGTTAATAAAAAAATACATGGCGTTTATGACAAAATAGGTGCTGCAAATATTGAAAAGCATTGGTGGGGTAGTGTTGTTATGCAATATCATAAACATATGTATCCCGGTATTATGAAACGTTGGCGTAGACGTGGATATTATAATGAATTTAGAGGTTCTGTTGAACGAGGTTCTTATGTTTCTTTAGCTTCTTTGCTTAGTACTGAATTTAGAAATACTATTAAAAAAGCTAAAGAGCTGCATGGAGATGATACTCAAGCTGTTATTATGGAAAGTATTAAAAATATAGCTCGCGCTATGATTAATACTATTACTAATTTAAGACTTAATTATCAAACTCTTCCTGAATGGGAAAAAGCTAATATTCGTCGTATAAAAGGTGATTTAGGTGGTATTATGGCCGGTATGATTGGTCTTATTGCTCTTGGATTACTTACAGGTGGTGATGACGACGATGAACTTTATGATACTACTTGGTATAACTTTATGCTTTATACTGCTGATAGATGGATTACTGAATCAAATTCTTATACTCCTTGGGGATTAGTTACTGAGGGTAAAACTCTTTGGAGTTCTCCTGTTGCTGCATTTAAAGCTCCTGAAGATTTACTTAAACTTCTTAATCTTAGTATGCAGGCTATATTTGATGATGACTTTAATCCTGAATATACTACTGGACGTTATAAAGGTGAAAATAAATTTACACGTCTTATTATTGGTAATATTCCTCTTATGCGTAATATTAATCGTCTGGAACAATTGGAAAAGAATAATCAGTACTATCGTTTAGATGATAATTCTATGAGAAACGCTATTGTAGATAATATTGTAGATTGGTATAATAAATAACCAGTTGTAGCTCGTACTAATAAAAAAGCCCGTATTAACACTGTAATTAGTGCTAATACGGGCTATTTTGTTTGTTGTTCGTAAAGGAAATATTGATATTATCAGCGTAACGAGGTGTTAAATGGACGTAATAAGTATTTATAAGCTATATGATTTATTAATTATTTAAATAGATGTAGTTATTTAATTTTAATATTGACATGCTTAAACGGTCGGATTTAGAGGATTTCATATAATTATTATACAACCTACCATGAACTTTAACAACAATAATATCACTAACAATATCAACAGCTGGAGAGCATCAATTCCTCTACGGGGGAGCGCAGGGCGAAGCCCTGCCTATCTATACTTTTCAATAGCTGTTGTAACATCAACATAACGTTGTGTTCCTTCAAGAATAGTAAAATAATCTCCTTTAGATTTAGGAAGAACGCAATTAACTACTTCTTCATCAAAAACAATTCTTTCAAATGAAGTGATTACTAAAGTAGGAAAATCTTTAATCTCTAAATATTTAAGTATAGTAGAAGGTAAATCTTCTTTATCGAAAATAAGAAAACTTATTCCAGATACACCAGCATAAGATTTTACTACTTCCATAAGAATATCTACCATTATGTTACATCCTTGACAGCCTTTTGTTCGAATAAGAGCAACAGTCATAAGTTATTATTTTCCAGTAGAACCATGTCCTCCTGTTCCTCGTTCTGTTTCATCAGGATTAAGATCAGCTTCTATAAATTCAATAGTATGGACTTTTTCAACAGAAATTTGTCCAATACGGTCTCCAACTTCAAAAGGAGGATTATTTGTAATACGAAGATTTTCAACAGATGAACGCCAACGAGTAAGACCTGTAACACTACAAATAGCTGATACTGCTTGTATTAATACATTAATTGCATTACGAACAGCAGCAGAAGTACGAGGTTTATATGAGAAAAGATAAGAGCCACGATAACCATAATCACCTGTACCAACACTATTAGGAAGATAACATTCAGTTTTACGATTAGAACTACGGGGAACTAATGCAATCCAATAACCTTTTTGAGGTTCAAGACGAAGACAAGTATCATAAACCCAGCAATCTTTATCAATATCGTATGTACGCTTAATAGCAAATACATCATATTTTGCATCAGTATCGTAAGCTTTAATAGGAAGAAGAGATTCAAGAGGCTGAAGACCTTCAGCTTCACGATTAGCGTTAACTAAAGCCAACACTTCATCATGAGCTTCTTTATCTGTAAATTCATATTTTACAGAATAAACTTTTTCATTCTCTACTTCAACAGGAGCGTCTTTTTCTGTTTTAACTTCTTCTTTACTGTTAAAATTAATTTCTCGTGCCATTATTTATTTCTTTTTAATACCATTAATTCCCCATTGCAATACAAAACCAAGAACTTCCCAAGTTTTATCCTTAGCTTTTTCTACAGCAAATTTTTCACCAATTTCTATATTATAATTCTCAGCTTTAACACAACTTGCTTGTCCATGAACTTCAAAATCATTCAAAAGAACTAAAGTAGTGTTTGTAGTCTTACTTCCAACTTTAGCAGAAAAAGTATCTTTAACAAAGTTATCTACATCTTCTGAGGTAATATGTTCACCTTTTTCATCTCCAAGCTGGAAGTATGCAGATTCGAATACATCTTTAGGACTAAATGAAGTATATCCATCAGGATAAACAACTTTATAACCATCTTCAATATCGTAGACTTTACTTGTATTCTTATAAGTTTCATTACGATATTCCATAGCTTCTTCCATACTTTTGAAGAAGTTTTTATTGCAACAAATAGCTGGTTCTGCATCAATAAGTTTGACACCAATATATTTATTCATTATACTGCTTTTTTAGTATTAATAATTTCAAAAGCGTTATCAAACGCATTACTTAATTTTCGAGATTTATCTCCATACAGGAGACTATCCATACGTTTGTCTCCTTCAGCACTATCAACGTTAGAATAATATCCGGTAATAGCATTTACAGCTCCCCACCAATTACCAACTTGTTCTTTTTGACCAGGACCTTCAAAATAGTAACGCCACATATTACTAATAATATTAACTTTACGCATTGAAATATTAGCAGCTTCAATACAATTAAAGTTGCGTTCAATAACATGTTTAATATTATATCCGTAAGCATTTACAGATGCAAGTTCATCATCAGTAAGAACGCTATTGCAAATATATCGCATAACTTCTTCATCTTTAGCAGTTGCTTTAGCAAGTTTAGTATATTCTTTCTGACAGAACGTAGCTTTCATAGTACAAATTTCAAGAAGTTCTTTAGCAATAACAATATTATCATGAACTGATGCAGTATGTCTAAAACTTACATAATTAGTAGCATTTCTAATAGCAGCACTTAATGTATTTTCACATACAATTCTAATAGGAGTAAATAATATTTTAACTCCGGTAGAACCATCATGTGAACTCATAAACACTAAATAGTTTTCAACAGGATCTCCACCAACAAATACAGTATTGGGTAATTTAGCACTTACAAACACTCTTCGACCTTTATCAAAGCAACCAGCTGTTTGCCAAATAGCTTTATTAAAACCAATAGCATCATTAAAGAACTCAAATGCTTTAATATTTTGAACAGGAGTATATTTTCCTTTAACAATCCCCAAAGGATAATTAAGGTCAGTACGATAGGTAGCGTAAAAATTGTCAACATCTGCATATTCTGCTCCCCCGTAAAGGAAATGACCCTCTTCCATTTCATCAGAAGTATGAGCAGGTGGCATTTTAGCCACTAACTCACACTTGGCAACATTCCAATCAAGATTAGCTTTCTTAATGACATCTTTGGCAGTTTCACAATCAGATACATTAATAGCTCCGGAATGTCTAAAAGGTGCACCTTTTATTCTGAACATAAAATAGCAATTATTAATACAATAAATATTACTACTGCATAACAAATACAATATTTACCTTTTTTAATATAAGCATTATACCAATAATTAGTAATCTCTAAAAACTTTTTATAAACATTATTAGGTTTATAGTTATCTACTACAAACCTATTTGCTTCTTTAACACCTTGTGCTTTAAAAAGATAATCAAGACCCATTACTAACCAAAATATTCCTAATGCCTCAAGCACTAATATCATTATTTTCATCTTCTTTAAATTTAAAGTTTCGTAAATCTATATTTTTAAACTTATCATCTTTTAATATAGGAACTTCATAAAACTCCATTAAAGCTTTAAGTTTATTAGAACGAGAATCAATAGTATAAATATCTTTATAAGCGAGATTAATCATAACTTTACTACAATCAAGATTTACAGGATTTTTAGGCATAAAAATGCTGCCTCTTATATAAACTTTTTCTATATATTCATTAGTAATAACCCCTCCTTTAGAAAGATATATTTTATCAGGATTATGAATTGTAGCACAATTGCTACAAATTTTATCAATAACATTATAAAACTTTTTACAAATAATTTTATAAGCAGATTTATAAGATATTGTATTAGTAACATTATTCTTGATTATATCTTTACATCTTTTATATGCAAAAAAGTCTCCACCAATATTTATAACTTCATCCGTTTCAAGGTCTACAGGAAACAATGTTTTTCCATTACAAAGATCAGTAAATAACTTTAATATTCTATCAGTAGAATCAGTACTAACTATAATATCCATACTATGTTTATCCCAAACTCTACAAAGTTCTTCAAGGGTTTCAGCAGTATAAGATGATATTACTTGTTCTTTTGCAGCAAGTATAAGCTCATCTTCAATTCTTTTAATAAATTCGCTTTTAATCATGCTACTTAATATTAATACTTGTATTAACTTTAAGTTCAGCAATAGTTAAATCGTCTTCATTAACAGTCTTTACATATCCTTTAATAGAATCTTTAGGAGTGCAGAATTCAACATCTGAACAATAAGTTAAAGCACTAAATGCTTTAAGAATAAATTGTGTATCAGTAAGTAATTCTTTAGGAGTTAAATTAAAAGAAATTTTATAACGAGTATTAACAAGATCACCAACAGTAAAAGGAACAAAATCTTCACCATATTTAGCTATACATATATTATTAATAGCTTCTAACATTCCTGTAGGGTCAATATCTTCTCCAGTTTCAAGAATACCTTGTTTATAAAGTTCACGAGCATATTCAAAGAATTCTTCTGTAAGAATAGCAATACGTTTTTCATTAAGTTCTACAGCTTCAGTATTTCTTGTGAATAACTTTGCATCCCAAAGTTCAAGAACTCTATTTCCAGATTTACCTTTAATTCCATAACGAGATACTGCGTCAGTAATTACTGCTCGTAAACGTTTAGCACGATTTTCACGTACTTTGAGGAGATCATCAATACCTTTCTTTCGTCCTTTAAGAATAGACACATTATCTTCATAATAACGAATAGCTTTTACATACTTAGAAACTTTATTCTCAAAGTTTTCTTGTGTAATCATTAATCTTTCCTCCAATTCAGGAGTTAATTCTCCACCATTATCTTCAAGCTCCATGAATATAGCTTCAAGATCAGCTTCGACATTAAAGATGCTCTGTTCAATATTTGCGTCTGACATATGTATTTACTGTATAAATAGTTTTAACTGTAATTCTTCCACAAATTTCACAACGGGAAACTATAACTTTTCCGACAACAGAATCTCTGTCGTCTAACAAATCATGTCTTTCAATGATTTGATATTTATGTCCATGTATAAAACAATACCAACTCATAGTATATAATCATTAAGTTCTACATTAATAATATCAACATTAATAATCTTTTTTACGTTAATTAAAAAATACAATAGAATCATATTTTTTACTTGTTTAGCTTCAGCAACGTTTTTAAAATTCATTGCTTCATTAATATCAGCAGAAAATTCAGGAATTTTATTTTCATAGTGAGTATAATATTGTCTTATACCATCTATGTAGGACATTATAATATATTTCATGTTAATATCGTTTAATAGATGTATGCTCCATAAATTCTGTATATTGACATTGTTTTATTATACCATTTTCATCTATACAATGATAAAGACTTGTATTTTCTTTTATATATTTATAAAACATTTGTCCTATAATTTTAGCATTAGGATGAGGTTTTCCAGTAGTACCAAAATATCGTTTATTTATAACTTCAATAAGTTCTTTAATATTATAAGAATAAGCAACTTTTGTAGCAGTTACAAGAGGTAGATATTCTCTTGCATCTTGTGGTTGCATACCATATTCAATTTGCTTATTGTAAAATTTAAAATCTTTATACCATTTGATAATAGATCTTTCAACAGTAGAATCATAATATCCTAAATTAGGAACTAATATTCTACAATGAGTATTACACCAAGGACTGGTTTTACCATTAACGCTTATATAAAGATTGTCTTCAATTGTAGTTACTTCAATATCTTCATCATCTTTTATAAATAAATCAAACCACCAAGGTTGACAAATAGCTCCACCTTTAGAATAAAAATTAACGTATCTTGTACTTTGTTCCATAATATTATTAGGAGAAGTACGATTAAGTTCACGAGAAGTAGAAATTTGAGTAACAACTACAAATGTATATCTTTCGTTTTCAGGAATCGGCATATCGCACCAGTATCTTTCTATAAATTTATTTTCAAAGTTTTCAGAAGCGAATTGATAATTAGTAGTAATATATAAATTACCATCATCGTAATTCATTAAAACAAAAGGAGATTCTTTATATTTATTATATAATTCTTCTGCAAATACATGATCTGCTATTTTAAGATAAACTGAACCATGTCGTCCAATACTTACATGTCCAGCTTTAATATGTTTTAAACAAAATCGTTTAGCATCTTCCCAAGTACTACCTTCTTTAGATTCAGAAGCATAACAAAGTCTTGCTCCCGTTTCCATATTCAACCACATTTGTTGAATAGTATGATTGGTAGGTAATAATTCAACTGACGGTCTTACTATTTTCATCTTTAATATATTCTATTTTACCAAACAGTTTATCGAATACTTTAGGAGTACAAAATACAACTCCATCTTTTAATTGTTGTTCATTACAAACACGAGAAGCAATTTCTTTACTTATAAATATAGTCTTATCTCCCAAATGGAGTTCCCCCGTAGAGGAAACATTCGCCTCCCTAAACGCCATATTACCATTATCAATAAATCTTTTACAATTAGAACATATATGATTTTCAGGTCTATAAGTAAATACTTTATCACAATAATGAGAAGCATTAAATCTTATAAAAGCTCCACAAAGTAAGCAATAGTAATTCATAATAACGCATTTATTCGTTTAGTACTTTTAATAGCTTTATTATAAATATCACTACTAATCCGAAGAAGATCGTAAAATAAAACCATCTTAGTATTATTGTTATTAATTTCATAATCAGCTTTAATATCACTCATATCTTCAGAAGAATGATTATCAGTGGATTTAGATGGTCTATTAAGTTTAATAACTATACCTCCTGTTTTAGTAATCCATTCTTGTTCATTAGCAAAACGAACATCAGGTATTAGACAAAGTCCTTCTTTACGTGCGAGTGTCCATGCTCTACCAATAGTAAGTTTTACCCATCTATTATTTTCAATTTGATTACGAACAATATCTGTTCCAAAGTATTGTAAAAGAGTTCGCAGTTTAATAAACACAAATTGATAATTATTAATATAATAAGCAAGAGGAGTATTTTGTAAATCTTCAATACTTACATCTTTACAAATATCTTCAGATTTATCAAATCTTGCATCATGTTTAGGTTTATCAAAGAAAATATTACCATGAACTTCATACCAAAGTTCATCTTTATACACTCTACTATCAAAATGTTTTCTATCTATATTAAATAACATAGAAAGCATATCTTTAAGATAATCAGCAAAATGAATAACAGGAGGTTTAAACTTTGTCTGTTCATACCTTAAAGCCCATTCTTTATAAGTAGCATTTGTAATACCACTTTTAAAGATATAATGAATCATTGATGCGGCAGTATCTTTACCACTATTTTTAGCACCACTAATTCCAATAACAATTTTATATTTTTGTTCCATGACGGCAATATACGAAAAATTATCCAATTTCGTATAATATTTTACGAAAAAGTTATTATATAAATTTAGTAGATTTTAGGCGATTTAAGCGTATTAAATTTTAGGCTTAACGAATGTATTACTTTGCATATAAAATTGATTATATAAGCCCCGGAGGCATTATTGCTGGCATTTAAGCAAAGAAAAAGCGGAGCAACTGCCCCGCTTTGTTACATATTATCAGCATTAATATAATAAATATCATATACTTCAGTAGCTTCTACAATACCTACTTCAATATTTCTTGTTCTTGTACAGCAATCATTAAGGTATTCTTTTAGTTCACCACGAACAGGTATAACAAGTCTACCATATCCGTCCGTATGACATATACGGCAGTCTCTATTAAACTTAACTCTATTAAGTAAAAGATAATATCTTCTACCTACATTGGGGACACTACGAGCACATTCTATGTAATATCTATATTTAGGACTAAGACCGGGAATATATAATAAACCTTTAGTATTGTTATAAAACGGTAGTTTATTATTAGTAAGTGGATTTATAACATCAAACGATAAAATATCAGGCATAGATTGTTAATCTATAAACTTAACTTCTTTTACATGAAACGGAACTTTATCCACCCCAGACCTTTCGCCAAAGGTAATGAATAGTTTACGTCCAATATATTTATTTCTATGGATAAGAATTTCATTTTGGTAATCAAACGTACCATTAACATGAACTTCAAAAGTATTATCATTAATATCATTACGACATAAAAGCAAGGGAATGTCACTACGCTTAGTACCTTCCGGATAAATATCAATAACTTCAAATATACCATCAGTAGTTCTCTTATATTTAATCATAGTGTTGTTCCTCTTGCCAAATTGGTATTCTGCATTAGGATCACGAAGAATAAGACCTTCAAAACCAATATCTATAAATTTATCACGTATTTGTCTTGCCTTTTCTGTTGAACTAATTTCAACAATAGGAAGAACAACAAATCTATCAATATTATTAAGATGATCTTCTTTACATCTGATATGTTTAGGAGATTTGATTGTATAAAGTTCCTCAATACGTTTAAATTGAGTATAATCTTGTATAGCAATATCATAACACCAATATTGCAACATAGCATTTTCAATACATTTGGGGTCTTTAACAAAATGATTAATTTCATTAACAGAATATCCGGGAAGATAAATTTCTCCGTCTAAAACATAATCTTCGTCAATCATTTTATCAAGAAGCCAATCAGGAAGAATTTCAAGGAGATAATTTTCTAAATGATAAAGACTTTTCCAATACGTTCCTTCACGAGATTGAAACAAAAGTTTATAAGGTGTAAAAATATCACCTTCATTTCTTTTAGCACTAATAAGGCAACGCAGACCATTAATCTTAAATTGACCAAGACGATTACTTATTTTATTAAACACATTATCATTATACACTTTAGCAAGCATAGGAAGCAAAGTTCCATCAGCAGTAGTACGGTCATGCGGAAGATAGGTTTGCAAGTACTGGATAAGGGAGTGTTCCTCTACGGGGGGACAACTTGTGTCATCCCTTAATTCATTAAGATATTTATATCCTTGCTTTAATTTTTCATTATACTTACTTTTAACTTCATCAACAGATTTACGTTTAGTACAAACAGTAGTAAGTATATCTTTGCCACCAACTAATCCGTGATGAATACAATAAGTATTTTCCGTTAAAGGTAAAGCATACCAATAACAAGGATTACCATGATTATTACGTCTGTAAATAATTTTATCAGTCATTTCTTTGAAAAATTAAATGTCATCATATTTAAAGGTACTTCAACCTTACTCTTTTTAATTTTATCTAAAGCATCGGGGTTCTTACGAATAACATGTTTCTTAGTTTTAGTATTTTCAAGAAGATAAGCATCTTCTCCAGTAATTAAATCGTGAGTTTTATATTTTACTATTTTACCACGTTTAACTTGTTTCTTTTTAGGAGCAGGAGGAGTGTAAGGATTATTTTGTTCAAATAGAAGATTTTCTTTATGTCTTTCAATGAGTTTACTAATCCATTTCTCTTTGTTAGCTCGAAGATTAATGTTGACAACTTCATCGTCACTATCATCTTTTATACTACTAATAATATATAAATAGGCTTGTACATGACGAGCGTACATAGGATAATCAGTCATCATAGGACGACCGCAACTATATTCCCTTGTACAATCCATATCTTTGAGTAAAGTAGTAAGTATAGAAGATGTTATTTCAGATTGTAATTTTCTATTTAAATCTCTATAATCTAAATGATTTAAATTATGATCTGGAAACTCATAAGTTTCGCCATTATAATCTATAATCATAACATACTTAATGTAGTCTTATATATAATAACCCTTTTAGGTTTACCTAACAAACAATGATTGTATTTAAACCATTTAATAGGGTCAACAGCAGGATGCCAACGAAACTCATTATCAATAGGATGAACAATACCGGATTCGTAATCAAACCCACTATGCATTTGATTCCCTGCAATATCATCAGACATAGGAAGTACTCTCCTAATAACTTTACGATCTTCATTATCATTAATATTTACTTCTCCGTATAAAAATACTTTATCTTTATTAATTATTTCTTTACCATTAGACCAAGCATAAAGTTTGTCAAGGTTTTTCTCAGTTTTTTCATCAATAGCTTCCATTACAGCAATTTGCGCTTTATCAAAACGGGCTACTATTGTTTTCTTTCTTATCCCTAATAGATTCAATTCTTTTAACATAATTCTTTATATATTTAATGGTTTCTACTATAAATTTAGTACATTCTTTTGAACCATATTTAGCACGAAGTTCAGAAAAGTCTTTACAACCATAGTTTTTAGGAATTAAAACTGCTGGAATACGATATTGTTTTCTTAAATTACAAGCTTCAGAAAAACCTGTTTTATCATTGTCCATAAGACTAACAATATTATAAGGATTCTTTTCTTTAAGTTTGTCATAAAGCCAATAATATTCAGCAGTACTAAGTCTGTAATTTTCAGCAGGTATGTTAATAACACCTATGTTATATGGGAATGTTCCCCCGTAAAGGAAACGCATCATCCATAGTTGCTTGTCAAGACTAACTCTATCTTTTGTAGACTTCGTTATAATAATATAATCATAATCATCTCTTTCAAGATTATAAATACCTTCAAGATGATTGCAATTAGTAATGAATCGAGTATCTTTTTTATCTCGTTTAGGAAAATATAATTTTATATTGTGTATACCATTGCTATCTCGTCCAAGAACATAAGCATAACAAGGATCGTCAGAGTCATAGTAATATTTTGGTTGAGGATTAATACGTCGGTTTATATAATATTGGTCTACTGCATAAATAAAATGAGTGTTTAACCAATTAATATCAACTCCTATATTTCCCCAATAAGTAATATCATCTGTGTTCCATTCACGATTAACAAATTCAATAATTGGTTTTGATTTTTGAATACGAATACGACCTTCAGCAAGATGCCCAGCAAGATTTGGGTCAACAGCTGTACCATAGATAATATCACTAAATGTAAGAGCTATATGTTTTAGAACTGCAATAAAATCTCTTTTATTTTCAACATTAATAATTTTATTATATGTACCTGAGATAACATATGCAGCTATGTCAAAACAATCACCCCATAGAAAACCTGAAAAGTCTTTATATTTTAGTTTGCCTCTATTGTCATATTTAAAACCAACAGTAGGATGATTGTCTATTCTTAATGTAGAACAGATAAGTTCTCCTGTGTCAACACAATGTTGAATAAGTTGCTCGGGAATACCAAGATAAACAGAAAATATTTTGATTTGGCTAACCTTTGAAAGAATATAATTCTTATTAAGATTAGTATTATTTATATTTCTGCGCATAGAATAAAAAAATACCCCACACAAACCATTATAATAAATAACAGTATGTGTGGGGTTTGCGAAAGCTCAAATATTAACTATATTGAATTAGAAAGGTAAATCACTTACTGCGTCAGTAAATGCGGGAATAGGACCTCCATCCGATTCAGCAGCACCATCTGCAAATCCTGCCGGAACTCCACCCATAGGTACTCCGGGCATACCGGGAACAGCAGGGGTAGTAGGAGTCTTAGCAATATCCATAGGCGCAATCCTTTCTTTAGTTGCATCAATTTTAAGAATAGGAGCTTTGTTGGTAACAAAGAGTTCGAGAACACCTTCACCAACAAATCCGGGGAAAGCAAGGTCTCCAGCACGATTGCCACTCTCAATAGCTTTCCATTGCCCCTTATTCTTCATAAAACGAAGCAGTTTCATCCAAACAGGAACAATCTTACCATCAGCGGTAACATATACAGGTTTACCATTTTTTCCGGTATTCATAATGTTAACAAAATTCTCAAAGAGAACACGCCAACCATTAATTACTTCGGTAGGATCTACGCTAACATATTCTCCATTATCGTCGAAATCCTCAAAAGCAAGAGTAAGAGCATCTTCTTGCTGTCCAGTCATAGGACTACCTTTAAGGAGATAAACATCAAGAATATGTTTCATGTAAGCCATGATGCGGTCAACCTGCCAAGCTTTAGAACCATTAGGAATAGTATCTACATTAGATTCAGCAGGCAAGAACTGCATAGTTACATAACGACGTTCAGTAGCAGCAGGATGATTACTTGCAAAAGTAAGAACAAGTTTCGGTACAGTCATTCCGTTAAAAGACGGCATACCAGTTGTTTCTTCACCAATAGTAATGTCCTTAACTTCAACACTTTCAAGATGACCTTGAAACAAACCATTAGCTTTATTAGCGTCACGAACATCATCAAACTTCAAACGACTTGTAGCACGAGTTTCATTGGAAATACCACGACGCTTCTTTTTGTTAGTAACTTCAGCGGGCTGGCCAGCAACCGCATTAGCAACTTTTTCTTCACTCATAGTTCTGTAAATTTTTAATTAAACGTTTAATTAGACAAAAATAGCCGGAGCAGTAGCATTATCACCACTACTCCGACTACAATTTAAGATACAATGAACGGACTACTCTTCAGCAGCTTCTTCACCCTCACCTGCGGGCTTCTTAGCACCTACACGAACGGGCTTCTTGTCTTCCGACTCACCAAGGATAAGCATAGAAACTTCTACATCCTTGTAGCCGTCGTTAATCATACACTTCTGAATGTCATCAATATCAACAGAATAGATACGGTTAACAGTATCAGCGGCTTCACCAAGGTCAGCTTTAAGCTGTGCCCAAACATTCGAATCAGTAAACGTAAGGTTTACACCAAGACCCGTAACATTCGAAGGGCTGGCTGCTTTCGAACCCTTGAACTTGTTAACCTCGATAGGCTGAACAAAAGGACAAAGCAGATTCTTCTGCTCGGCCTCCGTAATACCATCACGGTTAAGAGCCTCAATAAGCTCCTCGTTGTCACTCTCAAGAGCAGCAGCAAGCATCTCATCGAAACGAGCTTCAACAAGACGAAGACGATCAGCCTGCGTAAGACGCTCTTTACCAAGAACGGGCAGACCCTTGCTGTCATACTCCTGAATACCTTTTGCGATAGCCCACATATCGAACTCTTTATGAATAGCGATAGCAGCTTCGGGAGTACCCCATTCCAGACCATTCTCTTCAACAAAAGCGACAAGCTCTTCAACCTTATTTGCAATAGCTTGGTCGATATTAGCAACGTTATTGATAAACATTACATAATCACCATGTTGAATACCCAGAATACGAGTAACAGGACCAGTAATACGGAAACCGCCCTCAGTAGAGGTAGCAATTACCTGCGGATCAGCAGTCATATTACGCTGGCCAGCAACAACAACAGCAAAACCAAAACCCGAGCTTTTAACATTTCCAAAAGTTTTCATAATTCTTTGTGTTTAAAAAATTAATTGTTTGATTTATTTTTTTGAGGAATAACTTTTTCCATTACTTGACTTCCTCAAAGTCAGCAATTTCAGTATCATTAAGTTCTTTACCCGAAATTATTTTAAGTTCAGTTGTTTCCATACAACCCATAATAACATCGGAAGCAATATCACGAGCACCATATGTAAATGCTCTATGACCTATAAGAACTTTAGGATATTTCTTATAAGTATCTTTCTCGAACATACCAGCAGTCATAGCTTCTGAAAAACTAAAACTACTAACAGCAACAACTTCTTTGCCGTTTACAGTACGACGAAATTCATATTCAGTAATATAATCGACTGCCTGATTAGGAATACGATAAATAGGACATTTCCCACTTTTAGTTATCGTGTCAACATCAGTCTTTGTAACCGCAATAGCAAAACGACTATCTAATTGATAACTCTTATAAATAGTCTTTCGCATATCACTATAAAACTGAACAGGATAAACATAAACTACATCTTTATCTTTAGAATTAATTTGTTTCTCTTCTGCCTCTTTACGACTTCTACATTTTTCAGTATAGTCCGGGAGAACATTATCAACATAAACATTAATGCCGTCTGTATATTCATACAGAGGTGAATAATTTTTAGTACAACGCCAAGTAACACCTGCCCTCGACAATAATGCTTTGATGATATGAATGTCAACACCTGTTTTACCATTAATAACATGGATATGTTCAAGGGAGGTACTGAAAGGAATATCGAGGTCTTTTGCTCTCATAAGAACAGCAAGACCCTCATTCACGGTCTTAATTCCACCTTTATCAGTTCTCATAATCTTATCGAGAAAATTCATTGCAGATGCAAGTTGTTTTTCGTCTAAAAGATTAAGAGAATTAATAGAACCACCATTAAAATTACTAACAGCAGTAACGGGTTGTTTAACATCCTCTTTGACTATTGCTACTTTGGCATTGTTAACAGTAGCTTCGTCATTCGGTTTGTTAGTTTGTTCCGTCATCATTGTATCAAAGAACGTTAATTGGTACTACAATTATAAGGATTAAATTCGAATTTACAAAATAATATCACCGGTATTTTCATCTATATATAAATTTTTTTGTTCATCCTCCACTATTGCGTGAATTGCGCTACCTTTTATTTTACTTATTGCAGTAGCTTCTAATGTACCATTACAATAAAGATTGTAAATGATATTAGGATTAGTGGTAAAATGTAGGTCGGCAAACCTACCTTTAATAGTACGAATATCTTCACATAATGGTGACGTAATAATCCACGCATCACACGTCAATTCCAGCCCGTTTAACGAGCTATTTTTTGTTGAAAGTATCTGAATATCACCGGAAATATATCGTCGTAAATTGGCCGTCGAAATGGCTTGTGAGCCTATGATTTTAGGCTCCCCCTTGTGAGCACCGGATTTAATAAGAATAGGGACTCCATCATCATCAATAGCAACAGCTTTCTCAATACAATCATGATAATCTCCACACTTAATACCATTAGCGTTAAGATGTTTTGTAATCAAAGCTGCAAACTCACCTCGTTTAGAAATAATAACGAATTTTTTATCAGGATTATCTTTAATAATATCTAATATATGAGAAAGTTTAGCTTCATTATCTGTAACTAAATCTCTTCGTTTTCTCATAACTTCATATACTGTACATGCTTTTTCATACAGTAGTGTAGGATTATATGCGCTATCCACTTCTTTATTAAAAGGAACAGACATATCAAGAGTTTCAGACCAACCATTAGCACGAGCAATTTTATCACGTACTTCAGCACCAGACAAGCCTAATTGTCTATCACCATGTTTTATTCTGTCAATATTTTTAATATCACCAATAATAACCATAGTATTGTTAATATAAGCAGATTGTTTATCATATTCTGCTTTATCATCAGCTGAAATAGTAACTGCTATGCGATGTTCCTCTACGGGGGAGCAAATAATAGCATTCTTTGCTTGTTGAACACTAATTTCTCCATTAATAGATGGAAGTATAATATAAACTTTACTTAAAGTTTGAGAAGCAAGAATTTTAGTATTAGTAAGTATATTCATAACAAATTTAGTACGATCACAAAACATTTGAATAATGCTAAAAGGTGTAACATCAATAAGCACTACCAAATCATAATTATACTTATAACTTGTTCTAATATAATTCTGACTAACACAAGTAATACGCGAATGATCAATTTTAAGTCTATCAAACTCAGATATAAGTTCTTTCCTCATATCAAAACTTTGTACGACTATAAATATACTCGCATCACCTCTTTTAGCTACAAATTTACCAATAGTGGTAACAGCTAAAGTGGCATAACTAAATGGCTTATTACAATGAATAGTACCTTTACCTTTATTGTTTCGCCATTTATCAATAACAGTTTCATAAAATTGATTAAGAACCTCCATCTTCATCAAATAGGGTTTGAGTTATTCCACTATATTTTTTAAGAAGAGCTTTACCGCTTTTAGTTCTATGTATAGGATCACCTTTTTGAGATGGTGAAATACCAAGTTTAATAGGATTAATAATTTTCATAGCTTCATTAAAGTAATATTGATAATTAATATCTCTTAAAGAAATATCTTTATCGTCAAGACTATTAAGAATTGTACACTTATAACCAGCACATAGTTTGTTTCTAATATTAGCTAAAGGGTTAACTTTTTCTACAATAGTACCATTATTAGAAACATAGAATCTACAATTTCTTTGAGAAACTTTACGAATAATGTTACCATTTTCTACAATAGTCTCTTCAACATGAAATTGTTTACCAATATTTTGTGTTTTACAGAAATCAAGAATATTCTTTGCTTTATATAAAGTATCCATTACAGGAATTTTATATAAAAAATAGTTAACTACTGCTTCAGCAACAATAGGCATATCATACCCTTTCTTTAAATCTTCAAGATACATCTTTGGATTTAAAGCTCCTTTTGCAGTAATTTTACCGTTATATTCCTGAATAAAATAATTATTGCGTATTTGTTATCTCTACTTTCATAGAGTGTCGGACTATATCTTCATTATTTATCATCTTTAATTCTTTCAACATAAACATCTTTATATGTTACAATAGTTACTGGCTTGGCAAATTGATTATTCACACGTTTATTATTAGTAAAAATACTAAATTTACGAATCGCTACCCCATAACCAATATCTTTAAGTTGTTTATAAGTTAATAAAGAATATATTTTAACT
>ERZ1106983.174-NODE-174-length-91334-cov-26.226503_pt1 | contig 91334 bp, 104 predicted proteins | sample MGYA00403693_ERZ1106983 | MGnify/ENA primary metagenome ERZ1106983 (study PRJEB35170, sample SAMEA104062420) | human gut metagenome | biome: human gut; feature: human-associated habitat; material: faeces | place: Denmark | collected 2012-07-13 ...
CCGCAAAGCCCATGTTCTTCTCTGCGCTGCCCTACACTCCCCATGAAATGGAGAGTGCCAAGCATCCCTACGAGCTGCCCCCAGTCCATTACACGGTCATCCGTGCTATGGGCGAGCAGATGGGCGTTGGCGGCGATGACAGCTGGGGTGCCAATGTCCACCCGGAGTATATTCCTGATGTGACCAAGCCTGTGGAGTTCACCTTTACGTTCCGTGGCATCTGATGATTGCCCGCAAATGAGGTGTTCTCTGTGAAAAAAGCGAAAGATCAGCCTGGATCTGAACCAGCCGAACTAGCATCCCTTGTTGGAGAACGGATCAGAAAGATACGCAAAGAAGAGGGGTTAAGCCTAGAGCTTTTTGCTTTACGTTGTGACATGAATGCCGCATACGTTGGGCATATTGAGCGCGGCGTTCAGAATCCAACCTTGAACACGCTGGAACGTATTTGCAAGGGTCTGGACATCAGCGTAGAAGACCTTTTCATAGATAAAAGCGCAACGGTTGATATGAATACTGCCGCATTGCAGTATTTCTCTCGGATTACTCGTGATCTTTCCCCAGAACAATTTCATCAGCTACTAAACATCATAAAAGAGATCGTAGCCGTGATGAGATGACCCTCGTTATTAAGACACCTTCGCGTTGAGATATGGACATCCCTGCATGAGATTCCTATCAAAAGCGAGGGTGTCTTTTTTGGTATCACAAAATCTCAATTCCTGACACCACTATTTATAAGTAGTGCTTCACTCTATATAAGTAGCGTTGCTATGTCAAAATAACCGTATTCGGCTTTTGTTTAGAGCATTTCTTTGAATGGTTCTCCAAACTTTCTTTAACGTATTGAAGTATACAAATTTTTAGGATATAATCAGCACATTCCCCAAAAGCCTGAAAAGGGTGCAGGCGAAGCAATGCAGCCCCCCAAAAATCGGCTTCAGTAAAAAGAAAAGCACCATACTTCCTACGAAGTACAGTGCTTTTTTGGTGGAGCTATCAGGAGTCAAAACGAACATTTTAGCATCCGGTGACAGCCCGCCATCGGGCGGGTCTTCTCCGGTTTCCAAAGGAATTTCGACGCTATTCTGGTCTCCCATGCAGGAGAACACCAGCTTCATGCGGTTATCATCGTAGACATAGACGGCCACGAGGAAGTTTTTGAACAGCTCCATCTGAAAATCCCGGTCGTGGATGTCACCCTGCTGCAGCAGTTCCAGATAGGAGATGATTTGCTCCCGGTCGATTTTCACGACATCCTCTTTGGCCACATTCAGCTGGACGCTCAGCCGGGATTGCTCAGTCTCAAGCTCGACCATCCGGGTGCGGGTGGCCTCTGTGATAATCCCCATCTCGATGGCTTTCAGCATATTCGAGGTGGCTTTTTTATTTTCCTCCAACTGCTGCTCCAACGCCTCAATCTGGAGGTCATTGTCGTGCTTTTCCCAGTATTCGACCGTCCGATCTGCTATCCACGCAATGACATCATCGGTCAAGCAGTACATCTTGATGGCCTGAGCCACAGCCGGTTCAATGACATCCCGGCGGATGTTCTTCTTGTCACAGGCGTGCTCGGTGCGCCGCTTCTGGCAGGTGTAGTAGTAATGCAGCTCGCCGTTTCTACTGGTGCCAGATACGCCCGTCATGTAGCTGCCACAATGCCCGCAGCGCAGCTTCCCGGTCAGCAGATAATCTTCTGCCCCGACACGGTGCCGGGTTCCGACTGGATTCTTTTTCATCCTCATGGCCTCCTGTACCCTGTACCACAAATCATCGCTCACTATGCGTGGAATGCCATCGGCCACCCGGACATCCCCGTATATGTAGATGCCCCGGTACCGCTCGTTCTGGCAAATACTCTGGAAGCTGCCTTTGTTCCAGTTGGCTCCCTTGCTGGTCTTGATGCCCTGGGCATTGAGATCTCGCGCAATGTCCACGAACAGGTCACCAGCAGCCACACGGGTGAATATTTCCCGCACAACGGCCGCATTCGCTTCATCCAGCACCACACGGCCATCCTCACCCCGCTTGTAGCCCAAGGGCTGCCGACCGTTCGCCATGCACTTGCTGGCGTTATCATACAGCCCCCGGGTGATGTCCTCCGCCATGTTCTCGCTGTAGAATTGATTCACATTCATCATGTTCCTCAATGCGAAACGCCCGGCGGCTGTATCGTCAAAATCTTCCTCGGCGTAGAACACCTTCACGCCGCAGTCTTCCAGTTTGGCCTCGTTGACCATTGCCTGAAGCATATTGCGGCCAATGCGGTTTGACTTCCATGCCACAACCGCCTGAAATTTGCCTTTTTCAGCATCCCGCATCATTCGCTGGAAGTTGGGCCGCTTATCGGTCTTGCCGCTGATGGCCCTGTCCTCATAGGTTCCAACGACGTGCAGCCCCAGCTCGGCAGCGTGCTTCATGCACTCTCTGACCTGCTGCTCAATGCTGACCTCTCGCTGGTTGTGGGAGGAATAGCGGGCATAAATGACGGCATTCTGACCCGCAGCAATATTCTTTTTTCGGGCCATCAACCATCACCTCACGATTATCTTCTTCAAAATTCGCAATATTTTTCCGATTTTCGGTATAATTCTACGAATCCCTGAAAAGCGGGTGCGTATTTGATATAATTCAGTTGCTGCCGACAGTAAATTTGAGAAAGGAGCCATGCCGTATGACTACGAGCGAATGGTCGGACATCTTTGCCAAAGTCAAAAAACTGTCGGATGCTGATAAGGAGCGTTTACTTATTTTTCTGCACGCTCTGAAAGGTAACGGAGATAATTCAGCGCCTCCTGCTGCCGATCCGCCGGTAAATCAAGAAGCAGCTCAATAATTTCAGCCGTTTGGCCGTCCTCCTGCTGGAGGGCGGCCTTTATCATTTCTTTGGGGGTATGACCCAGCAGAGAGTCCAGCGATTCGCCCAGCTCGTCCGCAATGGCGCAAGCTGTCACCAACGAAATAGAATCGCTGCCGCTCAGTTCTTCCTCGATTTCCTGAACGCTGATGCCAGCAGCCTCTAAGTCGGCCGGATTCGCATTATTCAAAATCTGCATCACGCTGTCACGGAATTTAGAGGCCCACTCATTCCGGCTGGCTTCTTCATCCCACCCCATGATGTAAGACGGGGTCGTATCAAGTGCATCAGCAATAGCCTTGATTTTGGACTGCTGCAACGAATAAAGGTCAAGCTCTATTTTGTTGATGGAGGAACGCGATTTGTAACCGATACGCTTAGCCAGTTCCTCTTGGGACATATTGAGTTCTTCTCTCCGAACCTTGATTCTCTGTCCAATAGTCATATCATAGTCCTCCCAAAATCTTCTGATGCTATTATAGTACACGCGTACCTGTATCGTCAACATATTTTTGCTTTTTCAAAAAAACTTGTTGACAATACATCAACGATGTGGTAATATACGCCCAGTAGATGAAACATCTACAGCCGAAGAGAAAGCGAGGTGATACCACCGTGACCAACACAAATCTGCTCCGAATCAAAATTGACCAGTCCGGCTATAAGATGAAGTATGTTGCAACCCGAATCGGCCTGACTTATCAGGGTTTTTTGAACAAACTCCGCAATAAGTCTGAGTTTACCGCATCCGAGATCAAGGGTCTCTGCGTTCTCCTGGACATTGATGTCAATGAGAAGGAGAGCATATTTTTTTGCGGCTGATGTAGATTAAACATCTACAGGCAACACATGGAGGACCACATGGACACCACAATTCACATCAACGTGGCCGATATTCCCCCGGAAGTCGGTGAGAGCTTTGGCCGCGTGACGCTGGCGGGATTCAAAAAATTCATCGCCCAGCCCGGGAACCGCGAGAAGCTGGAGGCCCAGATGGCCGCCCGTAAGGCTCGCAAAGAAAGGGAGTGTAAGGAATGACCCGGATTCTGATGATCGTGTACGGCATCACCGCCGAACAGGCCGCAGCTCGTGCCCTGGCGGCGCAGTTTGCTGTGACCTCTGTTATCGCAGCCCTGTTTGTCTGGCTGGACAGCATGGGAATGTTCGATGATGTAGGCCGCTGGATGGGGCGCAAGCTCCGGGAGGTGCTGGATGCTGTATCCGGCTGACGAAGAAGCTGGCTACCCTGAGCCTCCTGTGTGCCCCCTCTGCCACCAGAGGTGCGATACCATCTACCGCACCGATGACGGCGTAATCGTTGGCTGCGACCGCTGTTTGGAGGCCGCAGACGCATGGGAAGTCCGTGAGTGCTTCCCGGAAAAGGAGTGATTTTATGAAAGGATTGGTATTTGACACTGAGAATCGGATTCAGCTCAAGGACTTCGGCGAACCGCTGCTGGATAACCTCCAGAAAGAGGTCGGCGGCTACATCGAGGTGGTTCATCCCAAGTATCTGCCGGAAGGCCTCTGCATGGTGGTAGATGATGAGGGATTGCTGAAAGGCTCCCCCGTCAATAACATTGCCAGCATCCTCTATGGCACGCCGGAACACGGTCAGCCCATTGCTGGCAACGCCGTGATTCTCGGCGAGGGCTTTGTGGACGGCGAGCGTGATTTTGTGAGCCTGACCGAGGATGATAAAACCAACCTGATTCTCTTGCTTTTCGCGCTCGGCATCAGCATCAAGGACGAAAGCGAGGCCGAATGATGGATCTGGAAAAATTCTACTTCACCTATGGTTCCGATGATGTCCAGCCGTACTGCGGTGGGTGGACGGAGGTTTGGGCACCCAACTACAAGATGGCGTGTCAGGCATTCCGGGCAGTGCATCCCGACCGCATTCCCAATATCCTGAACTGCTCCAGCGTGTACAGCGCAAGGGAGTTCGAGAAAACCAAGATGTTCGGCCCGGGCGGCAACTTCGGCCTCCGCTGCCGGGAGACCATCACTCTGAACATCGCTGTCAACAAGGCCGAGGAGGGGGTGATTTTTTGAAAGTAAGAGGCAAAAAGCTGACCCGCAAGCAGAAAGAAGCCCTTTCTGCACATGGCTGGGATTCCCGCCTGTATCTCTGCGTCCGGGATGCTCCCGACTTCATGGAGCTGGTCAACCGCACCACCGGCAAGTACGTCATGTTCCGCAAGTAAACCCGCAAACTGAAAAGGAGTAAACATTATGATTCGCAATCCCAACGACATTCAGGACGGCGCAAAGAAGATTCGGATGCTCATTGCTGGCTACCCCGGCATCGGCAAGTCCACGCTGGCCCTGTCCGCCCCCCGCCCGCTGCACATCGACTGTGATTTCGGCATTGACCGTATCGAGCCTCGCTACCGTATGCCGTACATCCAGCCCCGCAGCTATGACGAGATTCTGAATGACCTGAAGCCGGAGAACCTCAAGGACTTCGAGACGCTGGTGTTCGATACCGCCGGAAAGCTTATCACCCTGATGGGCCTGTGGGCTATCAAGCAGAACCCCAAGTACGGCCAGCGTGATGGCAGCCTGTCCCTCAAGGGCTATGGCTTTGTAGGCCGTGAGTTCGTCCGGCTGATGGACTACTGCTTCTACGAGCTGAAAAAGAACATCGTTGTCGTGTTCCATGCCACCGAGGAAAAGGACGGCGACAACACCCGCCTCCGCATCAAGGTTGAAGGCCAGACCAAGAACAACGTCTGGGAGCCCATGGATCTGGGCGGTTTCGTGGAGATGTACGGCAACGACCGCACCATCGGCTTCTCCAACTGCGAGCGGTATTTTGCCAAGGGCACCCGCGGCATCCACGGCGTTTATAAGATTCCCGCCCTTGGCCCCGGCAGTCAGAACGACTTCCTGACCAAGCTGTTCGAGGAATATAACAGCAAGGCCGCCGAGGAAGTGGCTGCAAACGCCAAGGAAAACGAGGCGTACGAACAGGTTATGCGGGATGGCAGCAAGATTATTGCCGGCATCAAGGATGCAGATACCGCCAACGCCGCCATGCAGCCGTTCAAGGCTCTGCACCATCACCTGACTTCCAGCCGGGAACTGAACGCCCAGTGGAAAGCCAAAATCGCAGCCCTCGGCCTGACGTTCGACCCGAATTCCGCCCAGTACAAGCCCGCAGAGGAGGCACAGTAATGGCTGCATACCTCGTCACTCACTCGCTGCTGTCCTCGTGGCTGCATCTCATTCGGGAGAATCCTTACGAGGATTTGACCACCGAGGGCGACCCGCTGGCGGAGTTCATGCTGGTACTGCGCCGAGAGCCTACGCCCCGGACGGAGGCCATGCAGAACGGCATCGACTTTGAGAACCTCGTGACCGCCATTGTCAATGGCCACGATGACCCCAACAATCCGTGGAACTGGGCTGCTGGGCAGATCGCCGCCATCATCAAGGGCGGGCAGCTACAGTTCAAAGCCCGTCGGACGATTCAGGTACGGGGCATGGATGTGGTTCTGTATGGCCGCCTCGATGCCCTGAAAGCTGGCACCATCTACGACATCAAATTCAGCAAGGGCTACGAGCGCGGAAAGTTCTATTCCAGCACCCAGCACCCAACCTATATGCTGCTCATCCCGGAAGCGCAGACGTTTTCCTACCTCGTCAGCAACGGCATGGACGTTTGGACGGAGTGCTACCGCAGGGATGAAACGCCGGATATTTGCCCCATCATTTCGGACTTCTTCGACTGGTTGGATGCTTTCGGCCTGATGAACGTGTTCAAGGAGCACTGGAAAGCCTTATGACCGGGCGGCTGGTCGATATGAGTTTCAGTTTGAACCGCAAGCAGCGTATCACGCTGGAAGTTGATTCTGATTTCCGAAGTCTGTGGGACAAGCTGAATCAGGAGCCGCTGCTGGACATTGAAATCAAGAAGCACCGCAACAAGCGCAGCCACAGTGCAAACGCCTACTTCCATGTTCTGGTCAACAAGATTGCCGCCGAAACTGGCGAATCGGACGACCTTGTGAAAGAGCGGCTGGTTGTGGCCTACGGAACGGTTGCGAGAGATAAGGATGGCTGCACCGTGGGCTTCAAACTTCCGGTCAGCGTGGATGTTCACGACCTCTACAAATACACCCGCTGCTTTGATGTGCGGGAAGAGGACGGAAAATGGTTCAACTGCTACTTGGTTTACAAGGACACCAGCAAGATGGACACGAAAGAATTTTCACACCTGATTGACGGTGCGATTGATGAAGCCAAGGCTCTGGGTATCGAGACGGATACCCCGGAGCAGTTGGCCCGGTACAAGGAGGAATGGTCACGATGAAAGGCCGAATCGTCATCTGCGACTACTGCGGAACGCCCGCAGACTTCGTAGACAGTTCGGTGGTTTACCACGGCCACAGCTTCGGCATGATTTACCTCTGCCCTCGCTGCGGTGCCTATGTCGGCGTACACAAGGGGTCTGACAAACCCCTTGGCCGCTTGGCAAATTCGGAGTTGCGCAATTGGAAAAAGGCGGCTCATGCAGCATTTGACCCGCTCTGGAAATACGGTCCCTACCGTGGCCGCCGGAATGAGGCCTACCGCTGGCTGTCCGAGAAGATGGGCACCCCGATTGAATTTACGCATATTGGAATGTTCGATGTGGACCAGTGCCGCAAGGTGGTCCGCATCATGCGAGAAGAAAGGAACCAACTATGGGAAACGTAATTGTTTCGAGCAACCCTATCCCGATGATTTCCATTTCTGTTGAGGAGTACAAGGACTTGCTTCGGGCACAGACCGAGCTCGCCATCATCTACCAGAAGAGCGCCAACGGTGATGCTTACAACACTGGCACTTTCGTGCAGGAGCTGCGGAACGCATTTTGCAACGTCAGGCAGGAGGCCGCCGATGCTGAATAATTGCACATTTCAGGGCCGCTTCGCTGCTGATCCTGAAATGCGGACCACACAGAGCGGCCTGACAGTTGCCAGCTTTCGCATGGCCGTTGACCGGGATAATGTCGGTCAGGATGGCCGGCGGGCTACCGATTGGCTGAATTTCGTGGCATGGCGTAAAACGGCAGAGTTCGTTTGCCAGTATTTCCGCAAGGGAAGCACGGCTCTTGTGGAGTGCCAGTGCCAGACCCGCTCCTACGAGGACAAGAACGGTCAGAAGCGCACCGCCACCGAGTTTGTGGTCCAGAAGATTCACTTTTGCGGCCCCAAAACGGAGCAGCGAGTGGATGATGGCGGTGAGGCACCGCCGCCGGGCTACCAGCAGCCGCCCTATCAGAACCAGCAGTCGCAGCAGATGGGCTTCAATACCCAGAGCCAGCGGCAACAGTGGCAGCAGAGTGCCCCCGGCGGGCAGCAGCCCGGCTACTCGCAGAGCAATCCCGATGATTTCTCCGAGATCGACGACACGGACGACTTGCCGTTCTGACCGCAACAAGGAGGTGGTTGGATGGTAAAGCCAGACAATTACATCATGATTCCTGGATGGATGCGCACGGAACTGGATTTGAAAGGAAATGAGTTGAACCTATATGCAATAATCTACGGATTTACGCAGGACGGTGAAACAGAGTTTTCTGGAAGCATCCGCTATATGCAGGAATGGCTGGGCGCAGAAAGCAAACAAACCGTGTTCAATACGCTGGAAAAGCTCATCAAAAGAGGATTGATTCAGAAGCGGACGGAAGTTTTGAACGGAGTGCGACACAACTATTATTTAGCTTCGCCGAGGGGTAGTCCAAAAATTAGACCGCCTAGTCCAAATTTTAGACCGGGGGTAGTCCAAAATTTAGACCACCCTAGTCCAAATTTTAGACCTAATAATATAGAAAATAATATAACAGATATTCTAGTTATAAAAGACGGCGGCACCCGCGCAAACGACCCTAGGCTAGATGCGGACCTCGGAAAGATAGTTGATGCCTACGAGGCAAATATTGGAACGTGGCCGCACATCTTGACTCCTGATTTGCAACGCTGGAGAGAACAGTTCAGCACAGAAATGTTGCTTTTGGCTATTTCTGAGGGCGCAAAGAACGGTGCCCACAAGTGGAGCTACATTGAATCTATATTAAGGCGATGGAAAAAGAACAACATCAAAACTCCCGGTGACTTTGAAGCGTGGGAAGCTCAGCGGAAGCCCTCGGCTGGGCAACAACCGAAACGCTCTACGGCCGAGGATTACGATGAAATTTTCAGAGAACTCTTAGGAGGCTCAACGTGACAGACAAAAAACTGAAAGAACTGCTGGCGGTGATTGACAATCGCTATGGCCGTGTCCGCAGTAAAGAAGAGTGCATAATCGAAATAAAAACCTGCGTTCAGGCATTTGGCATGGTTCCTGACGAAATTGTAGAAAAGGCGTTATATGCTGCATTTGCAAAGTGCCGGTTTCCGAAACAGATCATTGTTGACTGGTGCGAGGAGATAAAAAAGTTGCAGGCTACTGTGGAGCCCTCTGCAAACGACCTCTGGGCGCAGGCTGCGGCAGCTGCCCGGAAAATCGAGGCAAATCTGTACTACCAGACCCACGGTGGATTCATTGCCCCCGATGGGCGCAAGCTGAAAGGCGAAGATTTCAAAAAGGAAAACGTGAAAATCTTCGCCGCCCTCCCGATGGTGGTACAGCGGTGGGCTGGCTCCCCGGCAGATCTGTCGGAGATTTTCAGCAGCCGCAGCAGCGCGGATCTGCGCCAGTTCGTCCGGCCGGGCTTCGACCGGGCTGTGCAGGATGCCCCGGTTGAGAGTTTGCAGCCCCCGGCTCTGCCCGGCGACGCAGCCCCGGCACAGATTGGAGGTGGCACGACATGAGGTCGAAAAGACCATTCCGCAGCCTGATCGTGTGCGTTTCGTGTGCGATGGTTGGCTGCATCCTCGCAAGCACGGCCTACTCCCGGCGGGTGGACGAGTTGGAAATCGAGCGGGATATTTACGCCAGCCGTTTTCAGAACTGGCAGACGCGGGCGATTGACGCGGAGGAAAATGTCGGCCGGCTTCAGACCGAGGTAGATAACCTGACCGCAGAGCTGAGCGCCCAGACCGATTTGACCCTTACATACGCCGGGTCGTTCAGCTGCACGGCCTATTGTGCCGAAGAATACGTCCACATCTGCGGCGAGGGACACGGAATTACATCCAGCGGCGCAAAGGTGCAGCCGGGCGTGACCGTGGCAGCTGACACCAGCATCCTGCCCTACGGCACGGTAGTCTATATCGAGGGTGTAGGTCTCCGGGTCGTTCAGGACACCGGGAGCGCTGTGGTAGGTAACAAGCTGGACGTGGCGGTGAACACCCATGCAGAGGCTCTAAGCTGGTCTGGCTGGGGTTCCCGCCGGGTCTGGATTGTTTCAGGAGGTGCAGAGCCGTGAAAAAGTCGTTTCAGACCGAGATGGATGACACTCAACAGGCTGTCAGCCAAATCGTGTGCCTGTGTACCACCATTGCGCTGCATCAGGAGTTCGGCGTTGGCAAGACCCGCCTTGACCGCATTACAGACAGGATTCACGACCTGGAAGATCAGAACACCGAAGTCATTATGACCCCAGATGCCAATGGCCGCCCCTCTAAAGCCAAGGCCGAGGCCATTCGGGAAAGCTGGTTGGCGGGGTATGTCACTTCCGACTACCGCATCCCGATGCTACGGGCACCTCGTGGCCGCAAAGAGCAGCAATATCAGATTGCTGGAAACAAAGCTGCAAGAATCGCATGGCAGATTTACGCAAAGGCAGTTATTGACATACTGCACTATGGTCCAGAACGGCTGGAACGGCTGCGCAAAGAAAGCCACGCCAACTATGAGCAGTTGAACCAGTGGGCGCACGAGGACGGTTTGGACGTAGCAATGGAAAAGCTGCGTCGCTGCGCTGCCGATGCCATGCAAGCTCCGGATCTGGAAGTTACAGATATTGATGGCAGCAAGGATGCCGCAGAAGTGGACAAGGAGTTCCGCAAGCAGCAGCTGAACTTTATCAAGCGTGTCCGGGCACAGACCCTTGGGCGCATCGGTGCAACTGCGCAGCCTGTCAATGTGCTGGCTGACCAGAGTATGCAGGATAAGATTCAACTGGCGATGCAGCAGGTTTCCCAGCAGTCTTTTGAACGTAGGAGGACGCATTGACATGGCAAAAAATGAGTACGGAGAGAAGCTGGACAGCAATGGCTATGCGCCCAGCATCCTCAGCAAGAGCCCCACCTGTCTGATTTGCGGGCGGTATCGCACCGCCCGGCACGAAGTCTTTTTCGGACCGTACCGGGATAAGAGCAAGCGGCTTGGCCTGTGGGCAAACCTCTGTCCTTGGTGCCACCAGAACGGCGTGACTGCCGTACATACAAATAGAGAGGCCGATCTCCGCTTAAAAAAGTGGGCGCAGAAAAAGGCCATGGAGTATTACGGCTGGTCGGAGGCGCGGTTCATCCAAGAGTTTGGGAGGTCGTACCTGTGAGCACCTGTCCGATTATCGCTATCGACCCCGGCAACACCCAGTCTGGCTACTGCGTGATTGATCGCAGCACCCTGCGCCCTCTGGAATTCGGAAAAATCGACAATGCAGAGCTGCTGCAAAAGCTTTCCTCTGCCGGGGTGCAGGGCTGGCGGTGGGCGGTCATCGAGATGGTGGCCTCCTACGGAATGTCCGTAGGCCGGGATGTTTTCGACACTACGGTCTGGATCGGCCGCTTTTACCAAGTTCTTTCCGACCAATGCCCGGTGCGAATGCTGTGCCGCATCGAGGAGAAAAAGCACATTTGCCACGACAGCAGAGCCAACGATACCGCCATCCGGCGGGCGTTGATTGACCGATTTGCAGCCCATGACCTGAAAAACGGCAAGGGCACAAAGAAAAAGCCGGATTTCTTCTATGGCTTTAAGGCCGATGTGTGGGCAGCCTACGCACTTGGCCTGACCGCCATCGAGAACCGGGAGAACGACTACAAATTTTCGACTACTTAAAAGCTACTTGAAAGGAGCTTCATCATGGATAATTCTCTGTCTGAATCCGCACGTTTCGCAGTCTACCGTGAAAAACTCAAGGGCATCTGCGAGGCCAACAACCTGAGTTATGTGTTCATCAAGAACGCATACCCCATCAAGCTGGTTATCCGTCCGTTGGGCGGCGTTGGTGAACAGATGTCGATGCTGGAGGAGGCATCCGAGGACAACTACATCTCGCCGGGTGCATCCATCCTGTTCACCGTCAAGGATGGGAATCTGACCTACCGCATGAGCAAGACGTTCACCATCTCCGACACCCTGTTCAACAAAATCAAGAACATCTTCAAGAATATGCACTACCTCTGGCTCCAGTTCTTCTTCCGGGATTTGGTCGAGGGTGGAAAGCTGGCAGCTCTCGGCTACAAAATGCCGGATATTCCGGAATCCGGTGGGCAGCAGGATGCGCCCCGGGAAAATGAGCCTGATTCTTCGAATCTCCCCGGGGAGGCCGAACCGCTGGAAGAAGTTGATGCCGAGGAACTGGACGATGCGGAGGAACCCGCAGCCGATGAACTGACCAAGGCTACCGAGATTGCCCGGCAGAACGGCGGCGTTACGCAGGCCATGTTGGAGCAGCAGATGGGCGTGACCGCAGAAAAGGCCATCGCGCTGCTGGATGATATGGAATCCGCTGGTGTGATTGAGTTCTCCAACGGCCACTACACCATCGTCGCTGCTGACAGCGAGGAGGAGTAACCTATGGCAAAGGCAGCAGTGACCCGCAGCATCCGGGATGACCACCAGAAGAACTTCCTCAAAATCTTCAATAGCCTGACTGGAAAGCACAGCCGCTGGGAGATTTGGGAGGACTTCGTCACTCTGACGGCCATCGAGATCTCGAACAGCACCGACAAGGTAAATGCCCCGGAGCGTACCAAGACGTATCAGACCATCATTTCCAAATACTCCTCCAAGGAGCGGGAGGGCATGGCTGAAATGCTGGGCGAGGTAATCATGGGCATGGAGCAGAATCCTGACCAAGACTTCCTCGGTTCGCTGTACATGATGTGCGAGTTGGGCAACTCGCACGCCGGGCAGTTCTTCACTCCCTACGATGTGTGCCGCTGCATGGCCGAGATTACGTTCGACCCGAAGCTGCACCCGGACATGGAGGGATTCATCTCGGTATCTGACCCGGCCTGTGGTGCTGGGGCCACGCTGCTTGCCTTTTTGAACGTCTGCAAAAGACGGAATATCTGCTACCACAACAAAGTCCTTGTCATAGCCCAAGATATTGACTTCATCGTTGGGCTGATGTGCTACATCCAGTGCAGCTTTATGGGCTGCGCTGGATATGTAGTCATCGGTGACACACTCGTGAATCCGGCAACGGCCTACGACAGCCGTGGATTGCTGCCCGCAGGACCACAAAACCGTATTTGGTATATGCCGCTTTTCTCAACCGATGTATGGTATATGCGCCGCCAGATAGCGCAGACGAGCCTATTGCTTGAACCGAAAGACGAACCTGCAAAAATCGAAAAATCCGATATTAAGCCAGCAAATTTGCAAAAATCTATCAAAAAAGAGCCCAAAGCCCCGGAAAACGAGCCTCTTAACGAAACCCGCACCGGGCAGCTCACGTTTTTCTGACCCGAATTCAGAAAGGAGTAAACACCATGGCAGACATTACTTACATCCCCATCCGGCAACTGCATCCGCACCCGGATAACCCGCGCAAAGAACTGGGTGATTTGTCCGAGCTTGCAGCCAGCATCAAGGAGAACGGCGTGTACCAGAATCTGACCGTCATTCCGGGACACTACATCGGCAAGCAGGAGTACATTGCCCGGTGCATTGCAGATGGCGGCGACGCTTCGGCAGCAGAGGCGGCATGGACACCCAAGGCCGCGTGGTCCAGTGAGGACTACACCATCATCATCGGACACCGCCGGGCGGCGGCAGCACAGCAGGCTGGCAAGTTTGAATTGCCCTGCTCTGTGGTCGATATGACCGAGAAAGAGCAGCTGCAAACCATGATGGTGGAGAATATGCAGCGGTCTGATCTCACCGTCTACGAGCAGGCGCAAGGCTTCCAGATGATGCTGGACATGGGTGATACTGTGGAGCGCGTCGCAGACCGCTCCGGCTTCTCTCAGTCCACCATCCGGCGGCGCATCAAGTTGCTGGAACTGAACCACGACAACTTCAAAAAGGCAGAGCAGCGCGGCGCAACCATTTCCGATTTTGTTGAACTTAACAAAATCGAGGATTTGGATGCCCGGAACCGGGTGCTTGAAACCATCGGCACGGCTAATTTTAACCGTGAGATGCAGAACGCCTTGTCCGACCAGAAATACCAGCACAGAAAAGCTGAATGGATCGAGCAGCTTCGCCAATTTGCCGTGGAAAATCCTGATGCAAATTACAGCACTCACACGCACGTTGCAGGATACGGATATTGGAACACCAGCAAGGACGTTGAAGTGCCGGACGATGCCGATAGCGTAGCGTACTGCTACAAGGTCAGCCAAAATCAGATTGACCTCTACAAAGAGCGTGACTTGGAAAAAGAGAATGCGGAAACGGCCAAGCGAGAGGAAAAGCGGCAGCAGGAACAGTTCTACAAGGACCAACTTGCCGCCCTCACAAACTATATGTTTGAGCTGCGCCGGGACTTTGTGACGCAGCTTTCCACGGCAGAGTGCAAAAAGCATCTGGGCGAAATCGTCCGCTTTGCTGTGGATGCGTTCGATTCAAATTACGATGGCGAGTTGACAATCAAGCTGCTGGGCGTTGCTCCCCCGGAAACGGACGGCGTTGACCTGCTTGATTATCTGGAAAGCACTTCGGTGTTCAGCGACCAGCCGGAAAAGGCACTGCTCTCCTTGGCCTATTCGGCTGCTGACGATGGCAGCAACGGATACTGGGGCTGGGTCTGGGAACCCGACTACCAGAGCGGCGGGTACGGCTGGGAGGAAAACGGCCGTCTCGACGCTATTTACACTCTGCTGGTAGCCTTGGGCTATGAAATGTCTGACGAAGAAAAGGCGTTGCAGAACGGAACCCATGCCATCTTTTCCACCAATGCCCCTAAAAAGGCAGATGCGCCCTGCGACCGTTGCAAAGCGGCACACCCGAACTGCGATAAGTGCTGCAAAGCCTGTGATGAACCTTGCAATGCCGTTCAGGACTGCAAGAAAAATGAAGAAAGGACTGAAAACGATGAATGAGAAAACTATGGGGGCTATCCCTGTTTCTGCACTGGAGCGTCTGGAGCAGAGCGCTGTGAAGCTGAGCCTGATTACTTTTTGCCTGCGTCACGAGGAACTCAAGGCCGCACCTGATGCGGCGGAGATCCACAGCATCAAATCTGACCTGAGCCGGGCATTGCGGGAGGTCAGCACCAATGCTGCCGCCTGTGCGCTGACCGGCGGCATCCCGGAAAAGGCAAAGGCAAGCACCCCTGCGGGGGCAGAGCCTAAGCGTGTTCAGCGGAAAGAAATCCACAAAGGCACGGCCTACGGTGTCCTGCGCCTGCGCTGCCCGAAATGCGGGGATGTGTTTGGCCGGTTCCTGCGGGAACCCAGCGCCAGTGTGACCTGCCGTTGCGGCGGGGAAGTTCAGCTGGACAACCTGACACGGTATGAGTTCACCTGCCCCTGCTGTGACTTTGAAGCCCGCGGCCGCACAAATCTGGAAGACCCCGAAATCACGGTGCCCTGCAAGTGCGGCAACCCGGTCACGATGAAGTGGGACCGCAACAAGCGTATGTACCATGAATGAGGGCGGAAGCAATGACACTTGTGGGTGCCGCTGCTGGAGCCGCCGGAGGAAGAAAAGCAATGAAAGAAAAAACCATCACAGTTTCGCATGAAGTGTCACCGGAATATGGAAAATGCAGTTTCGGTGGGGACTTTTGGGGAGAAGAAGTGTGCAAGTACCACGCACTTCGTACCCAGACACACGGAAATAAGGAACCGCCGGAATACAGAAAACCCAAGTGCCTGTTGTTCAACTGCTGGCTCGAAGAACCCTACAAGAAGTGTGAAGCATGCAGAAAAGCGTGCAGAGAGGAGAACGAAAAGTGAAAGCTGTCCTTATCAGCATCAAGCCCAAGTGGTGTGACCTGATCCGGCGGGGGCGCAAGACGGTTGAGATCCGCAAGACCTGCCCGAAGCTGGAAGTGCCGTTCAAGGTTTATATCTATGAGACCATGGATGGTGGTCGTGGGAGCGGCCTTGTTTTCGGTGAGTTCGTCTGCACCGGCTTTGATGTGTTCAGGCCGATCGGCAAGGGCATCAGCATCAAGCGCTTCCCGGCATTGTATGAAAGCTGCCTGACCCTTGATGAAATCGTAAAGTATGCGCAGGGTGAGCCTGTATACGGCTGGCAGATCTCTCAGCTGAAGCTCTACGAGGAGCCGTTCAAGCTGGAGGATTTCTCCCGGCATGGTTTCTGCGGTATGAACGGGACTGGTGTTTGCGGCAATGCAGACTGCGAGAACTATCAGCCGTCCGACAACTATATGGAGCCGCCTACCTGTGCAATCAACGGCTGCACCCTGTATGAAGCGCCGCAGAGCTGGTGCTATGTTGAAGAAATGGGGTGTTCGGAATGAAGTGGATTCAGATTGCCGATGTCATAAAGTGGATTGCTGTGTGCGTTGCAATCTCCATTTCCGTTTATGTGACAGGGGATGGGAGATACCTCTGGTTTCTTCTCATCCCTGTGTTCCTGATTTAAGCGGGGTGATGGCAATATGAGAGATTGCTCTGTATGCAAGGCAAGGACATACTGCTGGGAAGCAGTTGAACCCGGTTCCATCATGTGCGGTATCAACCTGATGCAGCATGGCGGAATGAAAAGTGAACCTGAAGCGCCGCGGTCGATAAGCGTGAATCTGAGTCCGACCTATTGTGCATACTGCGGGAAGCCGCTGAAAATCATTGGAACAGAGCGTTTCTGTGACAATGTTAAGTGCTTCAACCGATTTCAGAATATATAAAGGGGGAATGCCTGATGTCAAGTTTTCAAAAAGATGTCCAGCTCCTCACTGATTTGCAGGAGCTGATCTCCGATGCAGAGCGCACCGCCAATATGCCGGGGTATGCGGGGGCTGTGTTCAATGCAATCTCCCCGGCGCTGAAAGCGGCCATGCCGGCAGCACAGAAGAAAGCCCGGCGGCAGATCGATGTGCTGACCCGCGCCAAAAAACGACTGATGGAGCTGATGGAGGAACCGCAGAAATGACCAACGGTGACTTTATCCGCTCCATGTCGGATGCAGACATCCGGGAGAACTTCACCCAGTTGCTCTGTGAATTCGTCCAGCGGAAGCAGACGAGCCGTTGTAGAAGCAGGGAACATTGCTTCCACTGCATCAAGGACTGGCTGAAAGAAGAAAGCGTGGCGCTTAGGAGGGCCGATGATGACACTGAATGAGATTCGCAAGCTCCGGGGGATGACCCTCAGCGAGTTTAGCCGGCAGTCAGGACTGTCCCCGCATACTGCGCGGAACCTGATGGGCTACCGGGAACTCTACGGCAACCCTCGGCTGGACACAATGGTGGATGCGGCGCGGGCGCTGAATGCGGTCGTGACGATCCGCGCCAGAAAGGAAAGCGCATGACTCCTATTCCGTTCCGTGAGCAGAACATCACCTATAACCCGCCGGAGGGCATGGAAGACAAGTGCGACGCGCTTCCGGCTTTCCGGGGCGAGGGACAGGTGATCTCCTGCTGGCATCTTACATTATGGGAGCGCATCAAGCTCCTGCTGACCGGGCGGCTGTGGTTCTCGGTGATCGGCAATGGACAGCCGCCTATCTGGCTGGGCGTGGATTGCCCGTTCATTCGTAAATAATCCGACCGCAAGACCTGTATTTTTGCCGTAAAATGTGCTAAAATAATTAGGTAGCACCTCTACAAATTGGAGGCCGCGCACATATTACTGGAGGTCAGGTATGACGGTGCAAGAGCTGTCCAGATACTTAACGCTTCGAAAGCAGATTGATGAGGACAAAGAAATCTACGAGAACATGTGCCAGAAGATGGAACCAGCATCCCCGTCACTGTCAGGAATGCCCCATACTCCCGGTGTTCGTGATAAGGTTGGTGATCTGGCCGCAGACCTGGCAGACTTGGATGCCGGCATCAAAGAGCTTGAAGCCGAAGCCGAAAGGGTACTTCCAGCAATAGAAGAATTCTGTGTGTCGATTTCAGACCCACGGATGCGCCTGATTTTCAGGCTCCGTTTCGTGCGGTGCCGCTCATGGGCAGAGATTGCAGGAACACTCGGAAGGTACTATACCGAAGCCGGAGTGTGCAAGATGGCATATAATTACCTCAAAAAGATAGCCTGAATTAAATTCAAAAGGCCGCTGTCTCAGTATGAAAATGCTGATTCAGCGGCTTTTTCTTTTGCTTGCCTGCCACGGGTGGAAAGCGTAGTTTGTCAGATGACTTCCAATGGTTTCTGATGGGTTCTAATGACTTCCAATCGGTACGAATGCTTTCCAATGCTTTCTGATGACGCAAGGCGCAAGGCATGGTATTATTATGCTACAAAATCCTAAACAAAGCCGGGCGGTGCAGATCATCTGATGTGCGCCGCCATTTTTATGGAAAGGAGGATTTTTCCGCCCCGCGTTGCTCCTTTGCGCGGGAAATCGTGCTTCCAGTCATCCCCGGTTCGCCGCCGGGGCTGTCTGGAAGCAGGTCATCATAAGGAGCAATTCATGGAAATCAGAAAAGTACCTATCAGCCTGCTCAATGCAGCACCCTACAATCCGAGAAAGGATTTGCAGCCCGGCGACCCGGAATATCAGAAGATTGCCCGGTCAATCGAAAAGTACGGCTGTGTTGAGCCTATCATCTGGAATGAGAAGACTGGCAACGTGATTGGTGGCCACCAGCGCTTGAAAGTGCTGGCGGCGACCGGCGCGGTGGAAGTGGATGTCAGTGTGGTGCAGCTGTCCCTTGAGGATGAAAAGGCCCTGAATCTGGCGCTGAACAAAATCAGCGGCCAGTGGGACAATGAAAAGCTGTCTGCCGTCCTGCAGGATCTTTCTGCCGGCTTCGATGTTGAGGTGACAGGCTTCGACCAGCATGAGGTTGACGCACTGGTTGCATCCTTTGCGGAGAGCGGCCATGAGTACGAGCTTCCCGGCTCTGAACCCTATATCAATAATTTCTTTGATTCCGGGGTTCAGGCAAAGCCCAAGGCCGAGGACCCGCGGCCGCCCCTGCACCGGAAGTCCCGGCACAGGATGCAGAGATGCACCCAAACGCTGCACCCACACCCAATGAGGTGCAGGCAGTCCAGCCCGGCGGGAAAAAGACCGTCATTGTGCCTAATTTGTCTGAACAGGATGCAACCACCCTCGTGGACGTTCTCAAGGACATGGGCTTTGCGTACCGTCTGGAGGATGCGGCATGACACAGTATGTGATATGCGCACTTCAGATGGAGGGCTTTCACTGCTGGCCGGAGGCTGATGGGGAACTCGCATATCTCAAAAACTCACACCGTCATATCTTTTTTATTACGGCAGAGTTTCCAGTTCACAATGCAAACCGTGAAATAGAAATCATCAGCCAACAGAATGCAATCAAGCGCTATCTTCTCTCCAAGTATGGGGATGAGGATGGCGCTTGTCATTTTGGGCGGCGCTCCTGTGAGGACATCGCCGCTGAAATTCTGAACCAGTTTGAAAACTCCACATCCTGCACCGTCCTTGAAGATGGGTTTGGGGGTGCGCGAGTTGTTCGATAACAACATCAAAGTGCATTTTGCCGGGAGCGACGGCGGAGAGATATTCTACGCCGCTCTGCTGGCAGCACAAACCAAATACCGGCTGTTTTCCTGTTACAAGTACATTCTCAAGTGCCGCCCGGATGATGATTTCCGGCTCCCGGCAGACCATGTGATCCGTGTGCAGGATACAGTCAACCGCCATGTGATACAGGATAGCGGCCTGTTCACGCTGATGTTCGGCGCCGGGAAAGGGCAGACGCAGACGTTGGAAAGCCTGACCGAGTGGCAGGACAAGCTCATAGCATTCGTGCAGCAGAACAATCTCCGATGCACCTGTGTCGAGCTGGACTGCCAGAAAGTGCTGGGCGTGAGGGAAGCGTGGTACTTCCGGGAGCGGATGAAGAAGCTGCTGGATAACCCCCAAATCAACGTATTCCATTTTGAGGATGGGATGCGGGGACTGGACAGCATGATAGATTTCAGCGACTACATAGCCCTGAGCATCCCGGAGCTGCGCATCATAAAGCCGAAGACGTTCCGGGAGGACACCCGCTATCTGACCCACTACATCAAAAACCGCAAACCTGAGATCGACATCCACCTTTTGGGATGCACCGATGTGAAGATGATCGCACAGAACAGCTTCTGTACCTCCGCAGACAGCACCAGCTGGCTATCCGGGGTTAAATACGGCTGGTTCGATGATGGAAACCAAAAGGCACATATCAATCAGTTCCGAAAAGACCTCATAGAACAGCGGCTATCCGCGGTGAGGACCATTACAGAGGGCAGGGGGCTGGAGCTGACAGATAAAACGCTTCTCTATGGAGCGAGAGCCAGCCTGTGCGCCACCATCTGCAAACAGAAATATACACGAGCCGTAGGCTCACAAGAATAGGAGCAAAAATGAAAAAGACAAACGAGAACTTGGTGATCCTGATTACGTTGTTTGCAATCAGCATTGTCATTGCCAACGTGACCGGCGCACGCACCATTACCACCGGCCTGCATATCGGCCCCATCGAGCTGGCCTTGAGCGGCGGTGCCATCACCTACGCCGTCACATTTCTCTGCACAGACATCATCGGCGAGATTTGGGGCAAGGCAACAGCCCAGCGCGTGGTGAAGTATGGCTTCATCGGCCAGATTTTTGCCACCGCCTGCATTATGATCACCGGCGTTTTTCCTGCGACGGATGCCGTCATGGACAATGCTTATCAAACCCTGCTGGGGCAGAACTGGATTTTCGTCATCGGCAGTCTGTCCGCATACCTCGTTTCCCAGTCGTGGGATGTGGCCGTGTTCCATGCAATCCGTGACCGCTACATTGCCAAGCATGGCAGTACCAAGGGTGGCCGCTGGCTCTGGAATAACGGCAGCACCATCACGAGCCAGATTTGGGACACGGTGATCTATGCGGTCATCAGTTTCGGCTTCGGTCTGGGTTGGGTGCATACCCATGAGGGCCGGATGCAGCTTATCGGTATTATCATCGGGCAGTATCTTCTGAAAGCCTGTCTGGCGCTGTTGGATACTCCTTTTTTCTATTTCTTCACGAGAAATGCAGACCGCCGCTGACGGCATCGTGTAGCGTGCGCTCTGTGTTCCGCCTGCCAGTTTGAGCAGAAACAAACAAAGGAGGATGGTGACTATGTAGATGGACAAGCGGGATAAAGGCTACACCCTGTATAAAAAAGGTCTGTCCTGCACCGAGATTTCCAAGAAGTTGGACGTGTCTATCAACACAGTAAAGTCATGGCGCAAGCGCTACTGGACGCAGGGTGCAGATGCACCCGCAAAACGCACCCTGCACCCAGAGGATGCACCCGCCGCACCTGACCCTGAAACAAGACCAAAGCAGGGCGCGCCGCCGGGTAATGTCAATGCCGTTGGAGCAGGTGCGCCCAAGGGAAACCGCAACGCCGTCAAGCATGGCGGTTGGTCTGAACTGATGTTCCGAAGCTGGACAGAGGAACACCGTCAGCTGTTGGATGCCTGTGACGAAGATGTGGATGCAGAAGAACTGCTCATAAATGAGCTGAAATTGCTGACCGCCCGCGAGGGCTATCTGCTGGAACGTATCTCCCACTATTCTCAAGAGGGAGCCTATGTTCAGACGCAGACCACATCCAAGAGAAGCAGGAATTTCAAGCGGCTGGATGGTGACACTGAAAAGGAAAAGAACGATTTGCAGTCCTATGTGGAAGCCATTGATGCCAAAGTAGCCGCCGGGGAGCGTTTGCCGGGCAATGAAACCCTGACAAATTCCACTCTGGAAGCGTCCTACCTCATCATAGAGCGCTTGAACAAGCTCCTGACCGATGTGCAGCGGCAGAAAGCCCAGTGCATCAAACAGCTGGCTGAACTGCGCAATATGAGCGGCGGCGGAAAGAGCGAACTGGTTGACGACTGGGTAGCAGCCATTCAGGCCGCAGAGGAGATGGACGATGACGCGCCGTGAGTTTTTCCAAAGAAGAATACCGCGGTACCGCAAAGACCCGCTCCTTTTTTTCAAGGAAGTGACTCACTTTGAGCCGGATCCATGGCAGCGGGAGGCGGCTGTGGCGGTATCACAGCATCGGCGTGTTGCCATCCGTTCCGGGCAGGGCGTGGGCAAAACAGCATTGGAAGCCAATCTTATGTGGTGGTTCATTGCCTGTTTTTCCTACCCGCGCATCGTCTGCACCGCACCCACGATGCAACAGTTGGACAACGTCCTGTGGGCAGAAATGGCAAAGTGGCTGGACGCAAGCCCGGTGCTTCAAATGATGTTCACATGGACGAAGACCCGCGTATACATGAACGGCTATGACCGCCGCTGGTTTGCCGTCCCGCGTACAGCCACAAAGCCTGAGTCCCTGCAGGGCTTCCACGAAGACAATATGCTTTTCGTGGTGGACGAAGCATCCGGTGTTGCTGACCCCATCCTTGATGCCATCGGCGGCACCCTGACCGGTGCCAACAACAGGCTTCTCTACTGCGGGAACCCCACAAAGGCGACCGGCGGCTTTGCTGAGAGCTTCCAAGGGGACGGCATGGACTGGTACTGCATGACGGTATCAAGCCGGGACAGCCCCCGCACCAGCAAGGAAAACATAGCTGCCCTCGAAAAGAAGTACGGCAAAAATTCCAATGTGGTGCGCGTCCGTGTGGATGGCCTGCCGCCGGTCGCGGACAGTGATGTGTTCATACCCAGCTACATTGCGGAAAAGGCCACCATGAATGAGCCGCTTCCGCATGACAGCCCGGTGCGACTCTCCATCGGCTGTGACGTTGCCCGCTTTGGTGATGACTGCACTGTCATTGCCCCCAACATAGATGCTGACGTTCAGGAACTGAAAATTCGGAACGGACAAGATCTGTGGGCAACGGCAGAGGACATCATCTTTGAGTATCTTTTCCTGCTGGAGAAGTACCCGCAGTACCCCGGCATGGTCTATGCCATCATTGATGATACCGGTCTGGGCGGCGGCGTGACCGATATTCTGCGCCATGAAAGGGAAGCCAGAGGGCTGAACCAGCTTGAGGTTATCCCGGTGAACTTCGGTGCATCCGTGCCGCAGGAGGATGCCGCTGCCAACTATGCCGACATATCCACATGGATGTGGTCACTGGTTCGTGACATGGCACAGAGCGGGCGGCTGCACCTGCCCAATGATACAGAACTGATCGCCCAGCTTTCCACGCGAAAGTACGCTTTTGCCGGAACACCGCCGAAGCTGAAGCTGGAGAGCAAGGACATTATGAAGCGGCGCGGCCTGCCCAGCCCTGACCGGGCGGATGCCGTGGCGCTGTCCCTGTATCAGCCCGTCACCTACACATGGGAAATCGGATAGGAGGAAACAACAGAAACATGGCAGTATTTGGATTCGGACGGCGCAATGCCGTTGGGCGGCAGTACAATGGCGGGAACGTCAGCGTTATGCTGCCCCGGTACACTACGCCGCCTGAGCGCAATACGCGGGACTGGCTGGAAATGTTTGGCCGCAACCCGCGTTTGGCGGTTGTGGATCGCATTGCTTCCGACCTGTCCACCTGCGCCGGTAAGCTGTACCGCAAGGATGAAAACGGGGAAGAAGTGGAAATCACGGACCATCCCTTTTTGAATTTCATGGCGCATCCGAACCCCCTCTATGAAATGACTTCGGGTGCGTGCTGGCGGTTGCAGCAGATCTATCTGGAACTCAAGGGCGAGGGCTACTTCGTCTATGAATTTGATGCCCTCGGTCGTCCGGTGGAGCTGTGGCCGCTCCCTACACATTGGGTGCAGCAGACCCCCTATGTGGGCTACCCCTACTATGAAATCAGAACGACCGGCGGACTCATCCGGCAAATCCCGGTGGACGATATTTTCTGCATGAAAGAACTGAACCCGCTTGACCCCTACAAAAGAGGTCTCGGTGCGGCAGAGTCCCTTGCAGATGAGATCGAGACGGACGAGTACGCGGCAAAATTCCAGAAGAAGTTCTTCTACAACGATGCCACTCCGACCACGCTGATCTCGATGCCGGGAAGCAGTAAGGATCAGCGTGACCGTTTCAGATCTGAATGGAATGAGCGCTTCCGGGGGCCGTTCAACTCCCACGGCATTGCCACGGTGGACGGCAACGTGACCGTGACAAAGCTGGCCGAGAACATGCGCGACATGGATATGACGGAGGGGCGAAGGTCCCTCCGGGATGCCGTGCTTGAGCATTTTGGTGTTCCGCGTGAAATCATGGGCATCACGGAGAGCAGCAACAGAGCCACGAGCGAAGCGGCTCAGTACATCTACGCCCAGAACGTCATCATGCCACGGCTCAACCGCCGGGAAGAAGCCATCAATACACAGATTTTGCCGTTCTATGGCAATGATCTTGTATGGCATTTTGATGATGTGGTCCCGCGCTCGCAGGAGTTCGACAAGGCCAAAGGCATTGACGGCTGGAATGCCGGGCTTTTGACCAAGGATGAAGCCCGCGAACTGCTGGGCATGGAACCCTGCAAGACCGGCGGCGACTGCTTCAAGATTACCATTTCCGATATGTTCATCGGCTCCAACGATGACCCGGCGGAAGTGACGACCGACCTGATGCAGGAAAGCACAGAGGAAGTTGAGGTCACGGACGATGAAGATACCGGCGGGATGCTGTCTATGAGTGACCGCCGGGAGCATGAAGAAAAATCCCGCACGCAGAACATCGGTAATCTGCTGGCGGCCGCCCAGAAAGCCCAGAGAGCTAAGTTTGAAGTTGCCACGATGAAGTTCTTCCGGCAACAGCAAAAACGGCTCTCCGGCTCTCTGAGCGGCACTGAGAAAGCAGACTGGAGCGTGTGGGATGTCCTGATGCCCTACATCACGGAAAACCATGTGGAAGACAGCGCCGCGTGGTCTGCCCTCGGTGAGCAGGAGCAGAAAAATCTTGTGGAGCAGTTCATTGGTGGCCTTGTCAACTGGCCGTCCGAAGAAACGGCAATGGAAGAAATCTTCAAGCCGCTTTGGAAGCAGACCTATGATGAGGGTACCCGGATTGCAAAACAGGCCTACAATATCCGCGGTGTTGACCGCCCGGAACTGCTCAGTCAGGCAAAGCTCCGCGGCGGGCAGCGTGTCCGTCATGTGACACAGACCACCAAGGAAAATATCTCCCGCATCGTGGCCAACGGCATTGAAGCGGGTATTGGCCGTGAAAAGATGGCGGATGAGATTTTGCAGGAATATGAGATCCAGACCCGGAGCAGGGCGCGGCTCATTGCAGATCAGGAAACCGTGATGACGCTGGAGACCGGCCACTATGACATGATGCAGAAAAGCGGTGCCACCACGAAAACGTGGCATCACCGCCCGCAGAAGAACCCTCGTGATGGTTCCGATGGCGGTCCGAACCATGTCAAGATGGACGGAGAGACCGTGCCGATTGATGCCCGGTTCTCCAATGGCCTGCGGTATCCCTGCGACCCGGAGGGGCCTGCACGCGAAACTATCAAATGCAGGTGCTATGTCACCTACAACAGATAAAGGAGGGCGTGAGAGTGGTATTCACGCGAGAAGATGCAGCTCGTGCTGCACAGAACATCGGCATTGACTTCAAAAAGGAAGCATTCCAGCTGGAAGACCTGCTGAACGGCATGAACACAGAGCTTGCCCGGCACGGTACCAAGGCGGGAACGGCCGATGTTACACACGATGACCCCACTATGACGGCGAAGCTGGCAGTTGCAAATCTGCGGGTATCGCCGTCTTATTATTCCCAGCGCGTGGGGAAAAGCGCATGGGAACGCTCCCTTGCACGGGGAGTAAAGCACAAGGGCGCAAAGACCGAGTATAAAACCGTGGAGTTTGAACTGGAGGGCTTTGACGATAAAGAGGGCACATTCTCCGGCTATGGTGCTGTGTTCTCCAATATCGACAGCGGCGGCGACATTATTGAGCCGGGTGCCTTCACGAAGACCATCGCCGAGGGCATCGGACGAGTGAAAATCCTGTCCGGGCATAACGATAGTCTGCTGCCGATCGGCATTCCTACCGAACTACGCGAGGATGCAAAAGGCCTTTTTATGAGCGCCAAAATCAGTGATACCACTCTCGGCAGGGATGTGAAGACGCTGATCCATGACGGCGTTCTGTGCGAACTCTCCATCGGCTATGACCCGGTTGTGTTTGACTACGATGAGAACGGCATCCGCCACCTCCGCGAAGTCAAGCTCTGGGAAATCAGCGTTGTCACATGGGCCATGAACGAACAGGCAGTCATTACGGACCACAAATCGGATGATGCGGCGACCCGCATCGAAGCGGAAGCGCAGGCCATCGTTACCGAGGTAAAGGCCGGACGCAAAATTTCTGCTTCCCGCATGAAGTCCCTCAAGGATGCCTGTACGTCCATGAAAGCCGCCACAAAGCTGCTGGATAAGATCATTTCGGAAGCACAGGGTGACAACGGCAAGGGGCATCCCCCGGTAAGCGCACACAAGTCCGTGGAACGGAAATCCGCTCCGAAGAAAACTGTAGAAATTATTTTTTAACACAGGAGGAAAAATCAATGCGTCTGAAGAACAGAAAGAAGTCCGCAGCCGCCATCAAGTCTATGAAGGTGGGCACCGATGAGCTGAAAGACCTCATCAAGGGCGCCGTCAAGGAAGCTATGGGCGAGGAGGACGATACCGGCGATGATGGCAGTGATACTGCCGCCGCGCTGGATGGCATTACCGCAGAGGACATGGCCGATATTATCGAACAGGCCGTGGACAATGCCAACGAAAAGCGCAAGTCCCGCAAGGATGCCGGTGAGGAAGTCGGCGACCTGACGGCTGATGAAGTCATTCAGGAAGCCGCTGAGATCATCGATTCCATGACCGCAGATGAGGGTATGGACGATGATGAAGCCGATCCTGAGGGCAAGGATGACGATGAGGCTGACTCTGATGAAAAGGATGACGACGAAGCCGCTTCTGAGGATGATGCCAAGCGCCGCAAGTCCGCTGAATTCCGCCGTCAGGTGAAGTCCGGCACCGCTCCTGCCCAGCGTAAGTACTCCAGCTTGTTCATGGGCGGCACCGCTTCCGCCAAGAAGCAGCAGAAGAGTGTGCCCCCGCTGGTGAACCTCGCCCGCGCCATCAAGTGTCTGGATGTCTTCGGCCGGCATGACCCGGAACGTGCCGAGTTTTACGCCAAGAAGTACTACAACGATACGTCCATGGCCCACGAGTTCAAGGCCATGTCTGCCACCAACCCGACCGCTGGCGGCTTCCTGATCCCGGAAGTCTATCTGGATGAGGTCATCGAACTGCTGTACAGCAAGACCGTCATCAAGGAGCTGGGCGCACGCACCATTCCGCTGGAAAACGGCAACCTGAACATCCCGCGCATGACCTCCGGCACCCGCGCTATGTGGGGCGGTGAGGGTCGCAAGATCGCTTCCACTCAGCCTGCATTCGGCAACCTGCGCCTGTCTGCAAAGCGTCTGGAAGCCATTGTGCCCCAGACCCGCGAACTGCTGATGAGCACCAAGTACAGTGCCGATGAACTGTTCGCCGCTGATCTGTCCCGCCGTATGCAGCTCGGCCTTGACTGGGGCGCTCTGTACGGCACCGGCGGCGAGTTCCAGCCCACCGGCATTGCCAACACCCCCGGCGTTGAGAAAATCGACGCAAAGAAGATGGATGCCCAGTATGCCGCAGACGGTAAGCTGACTGCCGATTTCCCGGTCTATGTGAAGTCGCTGGTTATGAGCAAGAACGTGGACGATCAGGCTCTGGGCTGGGCTTTCAACTCCTTTATGGAGGGCTATCTCAAGAACATCAAGACCACCACCGGCGACTACATCTACCGCGACGAGATGAACGCTGGTAACTTCCTCGGCATGCCGTACAAGGTTTCCAATCAGATCCCCACCGACAGCAAGACCGGCTGCACCGAAATGTTCTTCGGCAACTGGGCAGACCTGATGATCGGCGATCAGATGGGTCTGGAGACCTACACCACTCTGGACGGTACTTGGACGGATGAAAACGGTGTCCAGCACAACGCCTTTGAGGAAAATCTGACCGGCACCCGCGCGCTGATGTACGATGACATTGGCGTGCGCCATGTTGAGAGCTTCGCCTACGTCCACAATATCAAGGTTATCTGAGGAGGAAGACTGCTATGAAAAGAGCACTGTTTGATACCGTCACCGTCCTGCCGTTTGCCAGCGGCAATGTGGTTGACCGCACCGGCTATGAGAGCGCCGTGCTGGCTGTTACTGTGGAAGCATCCCAGACGGCCACCATCAAGGTCGAAACCGCCGACAGCACCGCCGGTCCGTATGAGCCGGTCAAGGACAGCCGCATCTTCGTTGACAACCCGGTCAATGAGGATGGCGAGGCCGTCATCGAGAACGAAGCCGAAGCTCAGGCTGTGGCGAACCTCGACATTGACCTGATTGGCTGCAAGTCCTGCGTCAAGATCACCGCCACCAACGGCACTATCGGTGCGCTGGCGCTGGGTGATGCCACCAACTGCCCGGTCAAGGAAAGTATCTGATGGAGGGCTGCATGATGGCGAGAATGTTCAAACCGCCCAAGTCCGCCCCGCGCCCTGCTGAGAACAAAGCAGTTCATGCAAAGGAGCGGAAGACCGCCGCAACCCCGCCTGCGGCTTCGCAGGAAGCCCCGGAAAAGGGCGCTCAGTAAATTCCCCCTCTGATGGGGAAAGCCTGTCAGAGGGCTTTTATTTGGAGGTGTCGTGTTGGCCGTAACACTGAGAGAAAATGCCCTCACCACTCTGGATGCCCTGAAAACCTCGCTCGGCATCGACCCGGCGGAAGAAGATGCACAGCGGGATGCAACCCTTGTGCAGCTTATCAATGCGGCATCTGCGTGGCTGGAAACTCAGCTGGGAAGAAAGCTTGGGAAAAGCACCTACCGGCAAAGATATTGCGGTACTGGAACACAGCAGTTATCGCTGGAGCAGTACCCCATTGTCAGCGTAGAACGTATCACGGACACGTTCACCGGGGAAACTATTACGGACTTCGATTTCAACGAAACCGGCGAAATCGGAGTTCTGTTCCGTGAAGATGGATGGACATACCGCGGGCACATCGGCGGGCTGGCCTATGACTATATTGCCCCCAGAAAATATCTGGAGGTGCAGTATGTGGCCGGGTATATTCTGCCGAAAGATGCCACCGAAGACCATCCGGCCACGCTCCCGGCAGATCTGGAAGCCATTGTTTGGTACATGATCGCCCAGCAGTGGGCCATCATTGAAAATGATGCCGCCGGGATGTCGGCGTTCTCTATCTCCGATGTGAGCTGGACTTTCGATAAGAATATCAGCGAAACATGGCAGTCCGTGATTTCAAAGTATCAGCGGTGGTAACATGCAAATCCTCAAAGATGGATTTCGCGCAGATATGGAGCGCATCAAACGGGAACTGACAGCACTGCAAGGCGTGAGTATTCATGTGGGCATTCTGGGAGACGCGGGAAGCGACATCCTGATGATTGCCGGTGTGCATGAATATGGAGCGACAATCAGTGCGAAGAATGTCAAGCATCTGGCTATTCCGTTAAATATGGAAGCAAAGAATGCTGGCAGTCCCCGCAAATTCAATGACCTGCGGTTTATTCCCATTTCTCCCGGCTATGGCTTTTTGGTACGCGACAGAAAGCATCCCCAGAAAGCCCCCGGCAGGAAGAAGCAGGAAAAACATGATGCAAAAAAGCATCCGAGCGGCGGCGAAGAAGACCCGCGCCCGAATGAGGACTACGAGTGGATGTATATGCTGGTGGACAGTGTGACCATCCCAGAACGCAGTTTCATTCGAGCGAGCTTCGACACCGGCAAGGCCACGCTGGAAAATATCTGCAAAGAAGCTGTGGACGGCATCATTTTGAAAAAATGGACGGCTCAGGAAGCGGCAGACTATATCGGGAAGTGGGCGGTCGAAATGACCCACGACTACTTCAACACGAAGCTGTCACCGCCAAAGTCTGCCACAACGCAGTTGACCAGCACCCAGTATCAGCCCCTGTTTGATACCGGGCGGCTGTACAACAGCATTTCGTACAGCGTGGAGGGTATCTGATTTATGAGAAAATGGAAAGGGCCGCAGATCCCGCGAAGCCTGCTGCACAGTATGTACGAGGTGCATACCGAGGGCGGCGGCTATGATAAGGAGCAGGGCGGACAGTGGAAGCCGGGAACAACGGTCGAAACTGCGTTTCAGGGCGTTGTGATGCCGCTGAACAATGAGGATTTGCAATACATTGACAGCGGAAGCTATACGCTCAATGCTCAGAAAGTCTATACGAATGGGCATACCCTGCAGGTGGGCGCTCAGTTCCGGGATGGGTTTGACGGCCAGATCTATACGGTCAAGCAGGAGCTGACCCACGGCCCTGTGCATTCGATGAAGCGCTACATGGTTGAGAAGAAAGGGGAGAGCAACCCGAAATGAATTTCAGGGAACTGCGGAACCGTCTGATCTCAAGCCTGTGGGATTACATTGGATGCCCGGTCATTCTGTCAAATCAGGTTCAGCCGGAAGCTGAGCCGCCGTTCTGCATCTATACGGTAACTGCACCGTATATCCCGGACGGCGGCATGGGTGACTATGAGATTGCCGATGTTGCCGAGGGTGTGAAAATCTCTCGGATGGAAATGCCATCGGCTACATTCTCATTCACCTTTTGCAGCCAGAACCGCACTGCGGAGAATGGCTCTGCGGTGAACGGTGAAGATGAAGCGTGGGCGGTCGCTGATAAGGCTATCAGCTATTTTAAGCACGCAGGGCAGGATGATTTCCTTGCACTGGGCGTGGCGGTGGTTGATGTGGGCCAGGCACAGGACCGCACAACGCTTCTTGTGGACGAAGCCGCCCGGCGGGTCGGCTTTGATGTGCAGATTCGGTATACCCGCATCGATGAGCGCGAAACCGCGTCCATCGAAAAAATCAAAATTTAAGGAAAGGACTGAATTGGATGAAAGATATTCAGGTTTTTACCGCGCTTGATGCAAAAACCGTGGCGGCGGAAAAGCTGGACATCCTGCTGCTCTCGACCGAGGGCGCGGCTGACATGGCGATCTACAATGACCTTGAAAAGCTCAAGGCGGCATTTCCGGGGAAAAAGGTCGCGGCCATGGCGGACAAGATGTTCAATCAGGATAACACCCTTGCAGACACGCTTATCCGCAAGGTGCGTGTGGCTGGCATCGAAAATCCTCAGAATGTGGGCGGCACTGCGTCCCGCATTGAAATTGCATTCGGCGAAAATATGCCGACCGAAACGCTGGAAGCAAGCACTGCCTACTATGCCAAAATCGGCGGCAAGACTGTGGTGGAGATTACCACCAGCGAGGAAGTGCCGGTGGACTGCACCGGGCTGGCAAAGCTGTTCGCAGGAACGTCCTTTGAGGAAGATGGTGTGAAGTTCACCGCTGCGGTGGACGACAATACCGTGACCTACACCAGTACCACCCGCACGGCTGTTTCTGGCTATGCGGAGAGCATCAGCCTGTACAAGGATGCAGACTGCTTCGAGGATATGGGCCTGAGCGGCGCTGTCGTGTCGGTTTCCGTAGGTAAGGCGGATACCACTAAGGCCGAAAACCTCATTGCCGCCATCGAAGACCTGCGCGACCACAACGATGACTGGTATTTCATTCTGACCGACGTTACCGACCCGGTCTGCGTGACTGCCCTGTGCAAGTGGGCGGAAAGCACGGAACCCACGGAAGCAGCGCTGGGTGCCGGTGTGGAAGATCACCGCAAGTTCTACTTCGGCCAGACCAACGACAAGGAATATGTCAACGAGTATGGTCGCAGCGTTGTTACCTATGCTGATAATCTGGCCGAGTGGGCGGATGCAGCATGGGTCGGCAGTGTCGGTCCGTTCTGGCCGGAGAGTGTCACATGGAAGTGGAAAGTGCCGGACGGCGTGAGCGTTGCGGACCTCCGCGACAGTGAGCGGGACCTGCTGGAGGAGAACCGCGTCAATTTTATGACAGCGGAGTATAAGCACGAGTACATGAAGAACGGCATCTGCGGTGATGGGAATTTCATCGACAATGTGTTGGGCGCTGACTACATCACCCATCAGATCCGCGAAAATCTGTATGAGATTTTCATTGCCAACAAGAAGATTGCCTACACGGATGACGGTTTCGCACTGGTTGCGGCCGGCGTGTTCGCGGCACTCAACCGGGCTGTGGAACTGCACATTATCGCAACTGACCCGGAGGATGACACCGGTGTGTACACGGTTGTGATCCCCAAGCGGGCAGATGCGACCGATGAGCAGGCCCGCAACCGCCAGATGCCCGACATCAAGTGGAGTGCCCAGCTGGAGGGCGCTGTTCACAGCGTCAAGGTCAACGGCACCCTGCGCGTCACCCTGAATGGCTAAGAAAGGAGGAAGCTGTCATGGCAAGTAATATCGAAGTTGCATCCTATGACCCGAAAAAGGTGAACTTGGTGATGAACGGCAAGATCATTACCGGCTTTGCTTCGGACTCTATGATCACGATTGCCCGCAACGAAGACACGGTTACTACGCAGGTCGGCGTAAAGGGCGATGTGGCATACAACGAAAATGCAAATGAGAGCGGCACCATCACTGTTACGCTGATGGGTACTTCGTCCAGCCTGCCGTATGTCCGCAGCCTTGCGCTCAAGCGTAAGGAAGTCTCTGTGATGATCGTCGATGCCAACGATTCGGCATCGGTCAATGTGGCAGAGGAACGCTGCCGCGTCATCAAACCGCCTGACATCACCCGCGCAAAGGAGATCGGTTCTGAATCGGTCAGTATCTTTGTGCCGTCTCTGAATTATCGTTAAGTTATGGCCGGAACAAACTGGCCAGAGCGTCCAAAAAGTTTATCTGAAAGGGGCTACCGAAAATATATGGCTAAGACTAAGGAAATCACCATTGGTGAGCAGAAGTTCACTCTCCAGAGTGTTTCGCCCTCGTGGTACTACGACTTCAACGATGAGTGCGGCAACACCGGCAACGGCAAGCGCAAGAGCGCAAAGTACATGGACGGCATGTTCAAAAACTGCGTTGTGGCACCTCCTGAGGTCAAGGCAAAGGGCATGGAGTACTTCGATGACAACGAAGACCTGAAGACCGCAGAGAAGCTGATCTCTGCAATCGAGCAGTTTCTTCGCAGCTGAACTGGACATTTCCAACGCTGCCCACAAAGCAAAAGTCAACAAGGGCTTTTGGTGCATGGTCTGGTCTGGCAATGGCGTGACCTACACAGAACTGCGTCAAATGGATCTGGCGGAGTACCAAGAGTGCCGTCAGGCCAAATGCCTGTGGGTAGAGCAGTGGCGTGAAGAAGCAAAACCAAAATGAGGGCCGAACTCTTTTCAAGAGCCGGCTTTTATTTTGCGCATCGGGAGGTGAAACCACATGGATGATGCGCGCAACCTGCAATACGGTATCGGTTTTGATACTGCTGATGCTGAAACCTCTGTTGAGAACCTTGGTGAAAAGGTTGAAACCCTCGAAGAAAATATTGGGGCGGTTGAAGTTGGGGCACAGCAGATGGGTGCATCTGCGGTTTCTGCCTGCCAGATGGGGCAGGGAGCGGCCGAGCGCTTCACCGGGGCTGTCGGTGATGCTTCGGGTGGGCTGGATGATATGGCTTCCAGTGCATCCGAAGCAGGCAATGCGGCCCAAAAGGCGGCGGGTCATTGGAACATGACCGCAGAGGGGCTTGAGTGGGTGGAAGAAGCCGCTCAGGCTGCAGAAGCCGCCGCTGAGAGTTTCCGTGATGAAATGGATGACTCCGGCGGTGCCGCCGGGCGCTTTCGGGCGCAGATCAAAAAAACGGCTGAGTCGGCGCAGGACATGGGTCCCGCATTCAAGGGTGCGATGGCCGATGGCCTTGATGCCGGCCAGAGCATTGCGAAGTCTTTTCGGACTGGCGTGACCGGGGCGATGGATTTTACCAAGAAACGGGCAGAAATTTTCGCCAACAACATGGTCCGAAATGCGAAAAACATCAGCAAGGCATTCCAGCACCCCATTAAAATCATCCGCAGTGGGCTGGTGTCCGCACTTCGTCGGGCAAAGAAATCTGAGGATGAAACCGCAGACGGCGCGGACGATGCCGGAGATCATCTTGCGGAAATGGGTGCCGCCGGGGAAGATGCCGGCAACCAAATCAAAGAAGCTATATCCGGGGCGGTCAAGGCTTTTGTTGGCTTTGAAGCCATAAAAAGCGGCATCGAACTGCTCAAGCAGTTTGGTGCGGCGGCGGTGAGCGCATTCTCTGATGCCGAAAGCACTTCAAAGAAATTTGGCCGCTCTTTTTCCGAGGAAGCGGCCGCATGGGCGGATAACTACGCTGACGCAGTGCATCGGAGTACTGCCGAAGTCCAGAGTTTCATGGTCTCCAACAAGGCCATGTATAACGAGTTAGGCATTACGGCTGCTGCGGCCGAAAACCTCTCTGAAATGACAACCTCGCTGGCGTATGACTTTGGTAATGCGTTCAGCATGGACGATTCGGAAGCGCTGTCGCTCATCCAGAGCGCGATCGGTGGTAGCACCGATGCTCTGAATGAGTACGGGATTGTCCTCGACAAAACGGCCTTGAAGAACAGCGCCGCAGCTCTTGGGCTTGGCACCAATATTGATGCTCTGGATGATGCCGCAATGGCTCAGGTCAGGCTCAATGCCATACTGGAGCAGAGCGGCGACATTCAGAAAGCCGCGGTCGAGCAGACCGGCGGTTTGACGAACTCCATCAAATCGCTGAAAGGCGAAATGGCTGACTTCATGGCCGATGCCGGAGAAAAATTTTCCCCGGCGCTGGAAGATATGGTCGGCGTTTTTCTGGATGAATGGCCGGAACTGGAGCCGACACTACTTGAATTTGTTGGAATTCTGGCAGATGGGATGAGCGCCGCGGTGCCGGTCATTTCCAATCTGGCACAGAGCATTCTTCCATCCCTGATTTCCACGCTGGGAACTCTGTTTGATGCAGCTGGGCCAGTCCTGAGCATCATCGGAGATCTGGCACAGGAAATTTTGCCGCCGCTGGCTGGAATTATCAGCGAGTTGGCGGCGAATGCGCTTCCGCCTTTAAGAGATATTTTCGATGAGCTGAACTATCGTGTGGTTCAGCCCCTGATGCCTGTGTTGCAAGAACTGGCCGAGGATCTACTCCCTGTCCTCGGTATGGCTCTTGGGTCAGCGGCGGATATGGTTGGCCCTCTCGCAGATGCGTTTATGCCGCTCCTGACGGACATTCTCCCTGTGTTCGGCTCGTTGGTATCGACGCTGGCCGGGTCGATCATCCCGCCGCTGACCGATATTTTGCAAGTTGTGATTCAGGCACTACAGCCGATAATTCGGCTCGGCCTGCAAATCGTAGAAAATATCCTGCCGGTGGTGACCCCGCTCATCGAAGCGGCGGGTTCTGTGCTGTCCGGCGTGGTCGTGCCGGTGCTGGACTACATTTCGCCGGTGCTGGGGGTAATCGCCGATGCACTCGGCGTTGTGGTTGGCTGGGTAAGTGATTTGCTCGGATTTTTCACCAGCGGCGTGAGTGCAGTGGTCGATTGGTTCAGCGGGCTGTTCGGCGGGGCAAAGGACAGCACCGATGCCGTGCAGGAACTAACCGGCGCTGTCAGCGATTTGGACGGTGCTGCTGGCACGGAAACCTCGCTGGCGGTTGACACGTCGGAGTATTCCTCCAGCGTTTCACAGGCTTCCCAGCAAGCGCAGGAAGCTGTTTCTGAGGCAGCGACCGCTGCCCGCGAAATCTCCAACGAGAATTACGGGCAGATGGCAGAGGATGCAGAGACTGCCTATGCGAGCATGACCCTTGATGCAGAAAATGCTTGGGACCGCATGGAAAAGGCGGCATCCGAGGGCGCAGAAAACATCATCGGGTCTATCCAGAAAATTTTGTCTGCGGCTGATGCTGTCAGCGGCATCAATATCAATCTGAGCAGCAGTGCGAACATTCCGCACAATGCTGATGGCACAGATGATTTTGAGGGCGGCTGGACACACATCAATGAGCGCGGCGGCGAAATGGCATATCTGCCGTCCGGCACCGCAATTATCCCGGCCGACAAGACAGATGAAATTATCAACAACTCTACCAGCAGTTCCAGCGTAACCTATGAGGATCATTCTACTTTCTCTCCGACCATCAGCATCACGCTGGGCGGGGAAACCACAAAAGCCGATGCTGAAGAAATCGTCCGCCGGGTAAAACAGGCGATGGAAGATTTCTGGCAGGAGAAGAAAGAGGAAGAATATCACGAGCGCACCCTGCAGGGAGCGTATGCACAGTAGGGGGTGATTTTGTGGCATACACCATTACAGGCGAAAAGTGCGGGACGGTCCGCCTTGACGCTGAAAAGACCGGCGTAGTCGTAACGGAAAGCGTCCAGCGCAGCAGCAAGGTTACGTCAAACCCGGTGGAAAAGGGTTCCGACATCAACGACCATGTTATCAATGATCCGGTGGTCTTTTCCATTACGGGTGTTTTTCTTGACGAAGATCAGTCCGATATTCTGGAAAGAATGTGGAAAGAAAAAGATGTGGTTGAGTATACCGGGCGCACCCGGATCTCTGACTGCGTTATAACCTCGTTCAAATCCGACATAAGCGCTGACAATAAAAACGGCTCAAAGTTCACCGTAAGCCTCAAGGTCATCAACCGGGTATCCGCAGAGTATGTGGCAAGCGGTGAGCAGATGATGTCCGCACAGGATGCCAACGCTTCAAAAAAGGTCAGCAAGTCGCAGACAAAATCGACTACGGCCGATGGTCTGCATACAACGGTGTCCCAGACTATTTCCTCCAGCGCGTATTCCTCTTATGTCAACAGCTATGCGAACAAGGCGGCAAGCAGCAGCGGGCCGTCTGGCCGCACGACAAGGGCCTACAGCGCCGCGTAAAGGAGTGAAGCTATGGAGGGGTTGAAACTCATCGACCTCGGAAATGAGGTCAGCTATATTGATGTTGACACGTCAAAGGTGCCTTATACGTTCTCCGTCAAGCTGGGCGACAGGACGTTTGCATTCAGCATCCGCTACAATGAGGTAGGCGGTTTCTTTACGGTAGATCTGTCGATTGCCAGCACAGGTGAAGTGCTGGTGTACGGTGATATTGTGAGATATGGCCGACCGCTGTTCAACAGCGTGGAGGATGAGCGCTTCCCGGTGCCGGTCATTATGCCGCTGTGCCTGACCGGCGACGATATTTCGGAGGTCACATTTGAAAATTTCGGCAAAGAAGTTCGGCTGTACCTCTGGGAAAGGAATGCAGCGTGAAGTTTTGGAAGCGTCAAGCGACCTTGCAAATAGGGTCGAAGCGGTTTGGCATGGATGATCTCTATTTCAAGTTTACGGTGCCATTTGAGGACAGCGAAAAACTGGGAACAGCGACCATCGAAGCCTACAACCTATCTCCGGCCACTCGCAACAGCATCAAAAAAGGAATGGAGTAAAAGCGGATAAATCGGAGTTCGTTTCTTTTTCTATCCCTGCAACTGGCTGGAAAACTGACAGCAGTGTTCCCGGCTATACGAACTACATCGACATTGCAATCAGCGGCTTAACGGCGGCTGACTATGTGGCGGTGGATGTTGCCCCGTCCAGTAGCGCAGTGGCACGAGCGGCAAATTTTGTTGCGACCGAAAGCCGTGCCGGCATCCTCCGGCTTCGTGCGGCATCGGTGCCAACAGCTACGATTTCGGCGCAGTACCACATCATCACGGCCGCAACAGCGGCAAAGGAGGGTTAATCTTATGGCATGGGGTCCTTTTAATGCTGGCGGTGGCGGCGGTTCGTCCGGCGGCACTGCGGCAGATATTTCCTACGACAACAGCAAGTCCGGCATTTCGGCGGCGAATGTGCAGGAAGCCATTGATGCGCTTTCTGTGCTGACCCTGACGATTCAGGCCGTGCCCGCCCAGAGCGGGAGCCTGACCTATACCGGCTCCACCCAGAGTCCCACATGGAAAGGCTATGACAGCAGCATGATGACGATCGGGGGCGTGACCTCCGGCATCAATGCTGGCACCTATACGGCCACGTTTACGCCCATCGGCAAGTATGTCTGGACGGACGGCACGCAGGAAGCCAAGAGTGTGTCGTGGACGATTGGCCGAGCCGCGGTCAAGAATGTGCCGGCACAGACCGGTAGCGTGACTTACAATGGCTCGGCGCAGTCCCCGTCGTGGAGCAACTATAACAGTTCTCAGCTGACGATCGGTGGCACGAGCAGCGCAACCAACGCTGGCAGCTACAGCGCCACCTTTACCCCGACTTCCAATTATAAGTGGTCGGATGGGACGACTACGGCCAAGAGCGCTTCGTGGACGATCGGCAAGGCGACCGGCAGTATTACGCTGTCCGCAAGCAGTCTGAGCCTGACCTACCCGAAAACCTCTGGCACCATCACTGTTACGCGGCCTGGCAGCGGTACGGTGACCGCATCCTCTGGCAGTACGAACATTGCAACGGTAAGTGTTTCCGGCACCACCATCACGGTGACCGCAAAGGCGACCGGCAGTGCCACTATTACGGTCAATGTGGGTGCAGATACCAACTATACTGCACCGTCCAGCAAGACGTTCACGGTGGCCGTTACGCTGGTGTCCAAAACGCTCAGCAGCAACAGTTGGGCAGTCATCAAGGCCGTCAGCGATGCTTGGCAGGGTGCAAACTACTGGTCTGTTGGTGCCACGAAGTCCGTGACCATCAATGGCAAGGTGGGTGCGACTACGATCTCCAGCTTGAAAGTTGATGCCTTTATCATCGGTTTCAACCACAATTCCGGCAAGGAGGGCAGCAACCGCATCCACTTCCTGTTGGGTAAGATCAGCGGCAAGTTTGTTGGTCTGGTGGATAGCAGCTACGGCAGCACGACTTCCACGTCTGGCGCATTCACGATGAACACCAGCAACACGAACTCTGGCGGCTGGGGAAGCAGTCAGATGCGAAGCAAGGTACTGGGGAGCGCAAGCTCTCCCACCAGCCCGACCGCGAACACGCTGATGGCCGCACTTCCCTCTGATCTGCGGGCAGTGATGAAGTCCTGCACGAAGTATACGGATAATAAGGGCGGCGGCAATACCGCCAGTAACGTGTCCTCTACCACGGATTATCTGTTCCTGTTGTCCGAATATGAGGTTTTTGCAACGCACCAGTATTGCAACGATGCTGAGCCGAATTATCAGGCACAGTACGATTACTTCAAAGCGGGTAACAGCAAAGTTGCCAATAAACATTCCGCCACCGGAACGGCGGCGGAATGGTGGCTGCGGTCGCCGTACTCCACCTACATCTACACCACCACCTACTTCTGCGCGGTTTCGGCGTCGGGGTCGTTGGCCTTTACCAGCGCTTACTATGCGTATGGTGTTGTGCCCGGCTTTGTTGTCTAATCCCCCGCAGGGATTCTCGACTTACTCAAGCCCACGGAAGTGGGCGGAAAACAGCAAACTTTCCTCAAAAAATCAAAAGGGCGCGTAAGCGCCCCGCGCGAATTTTTGAAAAAAGATGCTGAAAGTGCTATCACTCAGCTGTCTTTTGGGTGCATACACGCAACAAAAAACGCTATACAATACTTTCAAAACCTGTTCGTTAGGAGGTATTGTATGGCAACTAACAAGCGCGTCTTTACGTTGCGCCTGTCCGATGAGGTTTTTGACAAGATCGGCGTTCTAGCAACAAAAGAACATCGGTCCATCACGAACTACATAGAGTATGTGCTGCTCAAGCATTTGGAAGAAGTTGAGCGAGAGCAAGGGGAAATCGACCTCGATGACCCCGAAGGAGACTAAAGTATCATGTCAGTTTTGAAATCCAAGCGCACAGAAAGCAAGGCGGAGTATGTGAATGTCGCCAATGCGATTTACATTGAAACGATAAACTTCCTGACCCGCATTTCCGCAAGGTATTCCAGATTGATTGCAGAACCGGTTGCAAAGCTGGCGGGTGAGGTGATAGACCATGCCGAAAAGGCAAACAGCATCTATCCCTCCGACGATCAGCGGCGCCAGCTTCGTAAAGCACATCTTCTGGAAGCGCGGGCATCCCTGATGGCGCTGGATGTTCGGTTGACTCACTGCTATCTCATCATGACCCAGAACCCGCAGGGATGTTTCACAACTCCCTCAGGGAAAAGTGTCGATGCGAAGAAAGCAACTGAAAGACTGGACAAAATGGCTCAAAAGTTGGGTGAGCTGATTGACAAGGAAAACGACCTGCTGCAAGGCATGATCGGAACGGTCAATCGGAAAGCCTGATTTTTAAGTGGGTGTATCTCTGTCAATTCTTGCGGCGGCGGTCTGGTGGCTGCGGTCGCCGAACTACAACAACATCAACAACAACAACTACTTCTGCGCGGTTTCGGCGTCGGGGTCGTTGGACTATAACAACGCTAACAATGCGTATGGTGTTGTGCCCGGATTTTGCAATGCTTGGTCACATGGAGTAGCCATAGGTGAAAGACGACCATAGCAAAAGGAGAGGTACTTCCCTGAGGGTCAAACCTCTAAAACTGCTTTTCGATATGCCGACACGGACGCTTCTTGCATGGCGCGGGATGCATCTTACCGCGTTTCATGTGCCGGCATAAAGCAGATTAGACGATGCCCTACAATTCATCTGTACGAGGAGCGAATACTTTTATGACAAGTCAGGAGCGCCATGAAGCACGATACCAGCGCCGCCGGGCAGCACGCCGAGCCAGACAGGAAGCCCGTTGTGCCGCCCTCGGTTCGTTGGAAGAAGTGTTCAGCTACCACACGATGTTCAAATACGGCCGGAAATGCTGCAACGGTGTACGCTGGAAGCAGAGCACGTAGAACTTTGAGCGGCATCTGTTTTCCAACACAGCGAAGCAGCGGCGGCTTATTTTGGCAAAAAGGTGGCGGCCTAAGAAATACGTTCATTTCACGGTCTGCGAACGCGGCAAGATTCGTGGGATTGACGCTCCTCATATTACAGACCGACAAATCCACAAGGTCATCAGCAAGGAAGTATTGGAGCCGCTTTACGACCCCAGCATGATCTATGACAACGGTGCAAGCCGGATTGGTAAGGGACTGCACTGGCAGATCAAGCGCATCAAACAGCAGCTGGCACGGCATTACCGCAAGTATGGCCGTGCGGGCGGGGTGTTGCTGCTCGACCTGAAGAAGTTCTTTCCTTATGCACCCCATTCTATCATCTATCAGCGGCACCAGCGGTATATCCTGAACCCTGATTTTCGGCGGATAGCAGATACCATTATTGATACTGCTCCCGGCGAATTTCCGGGCCGTGGGATGCCGCTGGGCGTTGAGCCGAGCCAACAAGAAATGGCGGCGATGCCCAGTGCCGTGGACAACTGGATCAAATGCCAGATGTCCACGCACAGCGCCGGGCACTACATGGATGATTACTGCATCATTCTCCCGGACATCGAAGATTTGAAAAAGCTGGGCCGCGCTATCGTGCGCCAGTTTGAAATCCGCGGCATCCCGGTCAACAAGAAGAAATGCAAGATCATCCCTCTGACAAAGCCTTTCCGCTGGTGCAAGGCTCGTTTTACCTTGACCGAGACCGGGAAAATCAAAGTCAATGGTAGCCGTGACGGCGTGATACGCGCACGGAGAAAACTGAAGCTGTTCCACCGTGAATGGCTGGCCGGGAAACGTACCCTGCAGGAGGTGGCGCAGTATATGAACTGCCAAGAAGCCTACTATAAAAATTTTGATGACCACGGGCGGCTGCTGCGTCTGCGGCGGCTTTGCTACGCTATTTTTGGAGGTAGAGTGCCTTGTTCAACAAAATCATCAAAGCCAGTGATGGCACCGTCCTTGCCTTGACCGAGGACGTGACCTACATCAAAAAAGCCGACAACGGCTGTTATATCCTCTGCCCGGAGCCTGATGCTTCGGGCATTTCTTATGCCGGGACGCCGTATCATCTGCTCGATCGTGACCCTATGGGGGACGATTTGGAAAGCGTTATGCTGGAGCAGACCGATATTGGAAGCTGGGTCACGGAAACCCAAACCGCCATCGAGGATGCTGATGCTCTCAACGTGGATCAGGCGTACCGCCTGACCCTGTTGGAGCTGGGCATCACTGATGATACCGATGCTTCTTGAGAAAGGGGGTGAACTGAATGCTGTATCGTACTTGCAAGCGCATGATTGAAAAGGGCAACACCGCTGGCATGGCAACCAAGCTGGATGTCTTTTACGCTGCCAACAAGCTGACCGAGGACGAGTATAACGAGCTGACCGCTCTGCTCGCCGAGAAGACCGAGAAGAAAGAGCAGGTCTAACCCATGGAGCATGAACGCTTTATCGCCCGCCGCCGGGCGCGCTTCGACGGCATAGATGGAAAAGTGAATATTCCCTATGGAACCGCCCTGACTTGTCAGGACGGTTTTCTTATGCACAAAAACCAGCGCGTGTGTGCTGTAGGGAGCCAGAACGGCATGGACTGCTTTGTGCAGGACGATGACGGTAACGGCACCCTGCGCGGGGAACTGGTAGGGAACATCCAGCGGTGCCTTGAGCGCCGGGATGCGGACTATCAGACCCGCTGGAACCGGGTTTGGGCATCGGCACTCTGCCAAAAGTACCGCCGCCCGGAGTCCGAAGACTACTGGCTGTGGGCGAGAGCGTTTTTTGATGCTCCGATTTTTGATTTGCAGGCAATCGCCGCGCTGGTTCAGTGAGGGGGATGGCTGTGAATCTGAAAGAATTATTCTGGAGCGGTGGCGGGATGGTTTTGGTGCTGCTCTCGCTCATTGAGGTTTCGCCCATCAAGATCAATCCGTGGAGCAGGCTTGCGAAAATCATCGGACACGCCCTGAATGCTGAAGTGCTGGAACAGCAGAAGCAGACCCAGAAAAAGCTGGAGGAGCATATCCAAGTTGATGATGAGCGCAATGCCAATCTTCTGCGTACCCAGATCCTGCGCTTCAATGACGAACTGATTGATGATAAGCACCACACGAGGGAGCATTTTATCGAGATTTTGGCCGTCATTGATGCCTATGAGGACTACTGCCGCAGTCACCCCGACTACAAAAACAACCGCTGCATCTGTGCGGTAGCGAATATCAAACGGGTGTACAATGAGCGGCTTCAAAAGCACGACTTCTTATAAGGAGGCATGAAGCGTGAGTGTTATCACCTATAAGCGCGGCGACAAAACCGCGCTGACGAAGAATTTCAGCCGGTACGAGTTCGACTGCCCGTGCGGCTGCGGAACTCAGATGGTAGACCCGGAGCTGGCCGAGAAGCTCCAGCGTATCCGGGATGTGGTCGGGAAGAAGATCAAGATCACTTCCGGCTACCGCTGTCTGAAGCGCAATCAGGACGCTGGCGGCGGTACGAATAGCCGTCACCGCTACGGTATGGCCGCCGATTGGAGGCTTGAAGATCGGAGCCTGAACCCGGTCGCTCTGGGTATCCTTGCCTCGGCGGTCGGCTTCGGCGGCATTGGCATCTACTGGTACGCCGGGAATATGTTCTGCCATGCCGATACGCGCGGGACAAAGGCGACGTGGCTGTGCGATGCAAAAAAGCACTACCCGTCCACGACCTACCTGAAGTTCGTCCTGCCGACCATCCGCCGGGGTTGCACCGGGGATGCAAACCGTGCAGCCACGAAGATGCTCCAGCGGCTGCTGGGGCTGACCCCGGACGGCATTTTCGGCGAGGGCACCGAGAACGCTCTGCTGAAAGCGCAGGAGGCGCACGGACTGGCCGTGGACGGCATCTGCGGCCCTGCCAGTTGGCGGGCAATTTCTGGGGCTTCCAAGTACCTGTGAAACATCCGATATAACCAACACGACAAAACGGCGCAGGGGTAGCTCTCTGCGCCGCTGATGCTTATAGGAGGCAATATCATGGAAGCTATGTTGAACTTCATTCCTGCTCCCGTCGCCATCGTCCTGATGCTGGCGGGCTTTATCGCACTGGCAGTCGGTGGCATCCGGCTGGGCTACAAGGCCACCGTCAAGGATCTGGCGCTGGAGCTGGTCGAAAAAGCTGAACTGTCCATCATGGGCAGCGGGCAGGGCGCCAAAAAGAAGAAGCAGGTGTTCGCGGCTCTCCGCGCCAAGTGCCCGGCGGCTATCCGCTGGGCTATCACCGACGAGGTGCTGGACGCTGTTATCGAACACGCCTTTGATGTTATGACCGCAGCACTTGGCAAAAAGTCTTGACTGCTGCATGAGTGCCGTGTAAAATAGAGGCACTTGAAAAGCTTCGGCTTTTGTAGAGAGTGGCCCGGCATGGTCCACTCTTGATTTTATATTTGGCTGCTCCGGCGGCGCGCAAAAATCCCCCTCTGCTTTGTCGAAGCCCTGCGAACCTCGCGGGGTATGTGTAGGCAAAGTGGAGGGGGATTTTTTGTTTTCTTAGAACTTCATCTGCGCAGCATCTTCAACGCTCACGTCATCGATTACCTCCGAAGATCTCCGTTGTATACGCGAACCAGCACCCAGTCAGACAGGGGTTTGACGTTTCCGATCCAGTCCCGGAGGGCTTCATCGGTGCCGCAAGCCTCGCAGATGTACACGCCCTTGGCGTGGCGGCTCAATGCACCGTGGGTCAGCTTGTCCGGCATCCTCTCGCCGCAGCGGGGACACAGCGGCCAGCCCTGCTCCTGATCGGCCTGCATCCTGGCAATAATCTTTTCGTCTGTCATTGTTTAATCCCTCGTCAATTCATATTTTCACGTTCCCAGTCGACCCAGCGGTAAATTTCTTTGCCGGACATGGATTCCGGCTTGCTGGTCTTGATGTAGTCCTGCTGGCCGAAGATTTCCAGCCGCTCGATGTTGTGCGGGCTCTGGGTGATGATTTTCGCCGGGCGGCCAACCTCGCTGCCGGGGATCTCGATGCGGTACAGATACAGATTGCTGTCAAAATACCAATCGCTCTTGATGTACCGTTCTTCGGCATCCGTGCTCTCGATGGCCTCGATGTACTCGCTCAGCGCACCGAAGACTTCCAGCCGGGTGGGTGCTTTGTCGAAGTCGGTCACATCAAAGAGTTTGATATAGGAGATTCGGCCGCGTTCAACGGCAAGCTCCTCGATGGTGCCGGAGTATTTGTAAAGTTTCATTGTCATATCCTCCAAATGCCCGTATAGCCAGATAGCGCAGCTTTTCGGTTTTTAGGCGGCGGTATTTTCGCTCTCGGCCTCTGTCAAAAATGCAGAGGTGAGATGCAGCCGGGCGGTCTTGAATTCCGGGCCTCTCATGCCAAGACGCTTGGTGAGCACTCGCATCATCAAATCGTGCTTCTGCTGCTGGGTGTAACCGCTGATGGACTTGAAGTGAAGGTTGTCGTGGTCACAGTTGATAGCCCATGCGCTCATTGCCAAGCAGAACTGAACGTATGCTTTGATGCGCCCGGCGTGGGTGGTTCCGTTGAACAGCCGGAACTCCACGGTGCCCTTTGTGAAGAATGCATGGAGGTTGATTCCGTGATACCGGGTGCTGTTGTAGTGGGAAGAATCCACACCTCCATCATATCCGTCATTCACTACGCTGTACCAGATGCGCTCTGCATCGTTCCGGCTTGCCCGGCCGTTCTTCTTCATTTCACGGAACAGGGCAGGGCTGATTTTGTGGCACCAGTGGTCTGCGCGGCTGCCGATCTGCAGGGCTTCGTAGAACAGATCCTGCCGCCCGGTGGCGAAGTTCAGCAGCCGGCAGAGGCTTTCGGGCGTGTGGTTCGCACCGTCAACATGGACGTGGATACCACAGGAGCTGTTCGCCATGGCACCCTTCTTGACCAGTGCCCGGATGACCTCTTGCAGGTCGGTGATGTCCTCATACTGGAGAATCGGGGTCACGACCTCGCAGCGGTAGGTATCGTCTGCCTCTACGATTGCACCACCTCTGCGCCGCCTGGGAGTGATGGAACCGTCTCTCATGCACTTCCATACGCGGCCTTTGCTATCCTTGGCCTCGTACGTCTGGTAGGTGCCACCTGCAAAGTGGATACCGCCGACACCGAAGTAGTTGGCGATGACGGAGGCGGCTGTTCCGCGGGAAACGCCCGTCATTTCAATCTCAACGCCGAAGTTTTGGCTCTGAATCGTGACCATCTTTGCGCCCTCCCCTTAGTGCAACTGTGCAGCGTGCTTGTGGTAGGTGACGGTGTAGCGGCCACCGTGCTTGACGACCTTGATGTCGTCCATCTTCACGCGCCGGACACCGAACTTCTCGTGGATGTACTTTTTGACCATCGGAGCGGCCTTTGTGGTCACATCCACCGCACTGTCATTGCTGCGGCGGCTCTTGTAGCGGTCAAACCGCTTCTCCTCGGCGGCGTTTGCTTCCTCCTCTGTGCCGTAGAATCCATCCTGTGCGCGGTTGTTCAGACGGTAGAACTTCTTGTTGCTGATGACCTCCAGACGCTCATTCCAGACGGTGTTCCAGCGGTCTTCCTGATTGGGCTTGATGTCGTCCTTGACCCGGCCAACAATCAGCTCCACACCCTCGGTGCCAAGGTAGTTGTTGAATGTGGTGAGCAGCACCCGGATGATCTCGGTGCCGTTTGTGAGGTCGATGTGAGCGACCTCGCCCTGGCTTCCGCCCATCGTTCCGGCGTTGATGTAGTAGCCCTGCGCCATGTAGCTGTTGGCTGCTGCGGTGAACTCTCGGTTGATGTCAATGAACTTCATGCTGAAAACCTCCGATTTACTCTTGACAAATCTTCAATAAAAAAATAAAATGGAGGTGCAAGGGGCTTGTGGATAACGGGCTTTTAGCGGTTAGCGGTTCAGGGTGCGATCCTGAGCCGCTTTTTTGTATGCTTCAAAGCGGGCTACCTGCTCGGCTCTGGTGAGCTTTGCAAATTCCTTGCTTGTCATGGAGCATCACCCCCTTTGGGTTGCTCCCTTGCACCTCGTAACCTCCTCTCTATGTCTATATTATACAACGAATTTCGTTGTATGTCAATAGTAAAACAACATTTTTCGTAAATATTTTTACGAAAAGCGTTGCAATTTTCAGGTAAGTGTGATATAGTGAAGAAAAGGGAGGTGCTTACATGATTCGCATCAAGTTGAAAGCCGTGCTTGCCGAAAAAGGCATCAAACAAAAGGATTTGGTCGCAATGACCGGGATTCGCCAGCCCACTCTGTCGGGCATGAACAACAACTCCGTCAAGCATATTCCGTTGGACGTTCTGGACAAGCTGTGCACCGTTCTGGACTGCCAGCCCGCAGATCTTCTGGAATTCGTGCCGGATGAGAACGAAAAAAGCCCGGACGCTTGACGCATCCGGGCAGGAGAGGTTATTTCTTGCGAGACTTGTTCACGGTCTGAGGGATGTGCCGCACCTCTTTGACCCTACGCTCCGGGTTGGGTTCTCTCACGATGAGGTCATCCAGTTCGCAGTCAAGGGCCTCGCAAATGAGGTCGAGATCATCCAGGCTGACTCGCTCTGCAAAATCGTGGTACAGCTCATTGATGGTCTGGGAGCGAATCCCTGTTGCACGTGCAAGTTCGCTCTGTGTCATCCGCCTTTCGCCGAGGCGGGTAGACAGCAAAATTCTAATCATAGCCTTTTGTCTCCTTTTACCGAAATTTTAGCCGATATGTACCCGGCTTGTCTGCATTTTGGCAGAAAACTTCATATTTCGGGAGTTTTTTCCGATTTTCGGTAAATTAAGATAGAAAAGCGCCCACGCTACCGATGATGGTAACGTGGGCGCTTTTTTCATGTCAGGGTGACATTTGGAATCTCGCAAAACAAAACGAACACATTACCGACCATTTGAATGGTGGTTCTGTGTTCGTTTTGCTCTTGATTGGTGGAGAATAGCGGGATCGAACCGCTGACCTCTTGCATGCCATGCAAGCGCTCTCCCGAACCACGCGGTTGCACACCCCACACAAAGCTGTAGGGATAGATGATGATTTACGTTGTAACGGCAAAAAGCCTCGTCTACAAAAGATGTATGGCAAAACTTTTACCGCTTGCATAAACATTTACACAGATATAAACAACAAGCAGCCCATGGAAACCATGAGCTGCTTGTTGCCTATTGAGATGTTTCAACAGATGATGATGAAGGAGAAAAAATGATGAGGATGTCTTGTATTAGCCCTTCACGCCGCCAAGTGCCACGCCGCGGACAATGAACTTCGACAGCAGCAGGTAAACGATGATAACGGGCAGGATAGCGATAGCCACCATCATATACACCTTGCCCATATCGAACTTGAGGAAGTCTGCACTGCGCAGCTGTGCAATCAGGATGGGCAGGGTCTTTTTGTCAGCAGTATCCAGCACCAATGCGGGGATAAAGTAGTTGTTCCAGCTGGACACGAAGGCGAAGATGGCCTGCACAGCCAGCGCGGGCTTCATGATTGGGAGCACGATCTTATTGAAGATATAGAACTCTCCGGCTCCGTCGATGCGGGCCGCTTCCACGATCTCCATCGGCAGGCTGGAATCCAGATACTGCTTCATGAAGAAGAACACAGCCGGAGCTGCAATGCTGGGAATGATAAGTGGGATAAAACTGTTCTTCAGGCCCATTTTGGTGATCAGCTGCAGGAAACCCAGTGCAGAGACCTGCGTCGGCATGGTCATAATGAGCAGGATCAGAGCAAAGGCGGCCTTCTTGAACTTGAAGTTATAGGCATAGATACCATAAGCCGTCAGAGCAGAGAAGTAGACGCTAAGTGCCGCCGAGCAGGCAGAAACAAACAAACTGTTGCGCACACCAGTGAGCACTGGGATGTTGGCATCGTTGAGCACATTGGTCAGGTTTGTCAACAGTGATTTGCCCGGTAAGAGCGAGAAGCCTTTCTGGATTTCAAAATGTGAGCGGGTGGAGTTGATCACCAGCACATAGAAGAAGAACAGGCACAGGAAACTGATGAACAACAGCACCAGATAGCACCATGCACGGCGTACATTCAGAGATGCCCTTTCAGAGTGAGCCTTCGATGTGTGTGCCATATTCAATGCCCTCCTTTTACAGCTTTTTCAGCTGCTTTCTTTGCGGCTTTCCGGGCCTGGCGTTGCTCCTTGCTCAAGCCGTCATCCTCTTTGGTCAGCGAGAAGTACACGATGACGCACAGCACTGCACACACGAGGAACAGCACCACGGACACCGCACCGGCCATGCCGTAGTTCTTGCTGAACAGGTGGTTGTTCAGATACATGATCATGGTGGTGGAGGTGCGGTCGGGACCGCCCTTGCCGTTTGTCAGAATCTGCGGCACATCGAACATCTGCAGGCCGCCGATCATGGAGGTGATCATGACGTAGACCAGAATGGGACGGATCATCGGGATGGTAATCTTCCAGAACATCTGGCTTGGTGAGCAGCCATCCAGCTCAGCCGCTTCATACAGGGTGGGGTCCACGCCCATGATCGCGGCCATCAGCATGATGGTGGTGTTGCCGAACCACATCAGGAAGTTCATCAGACCGACCAAACCGCGGTTGCCCCACACGCTGGTCAGGAATGTGATGGGGGCCTTGATGAGTCCCATGCTCATCAGTACTGCATTGACCGGGCCGTTGTCCGAGAACAGGGCGAAGAACAACATGGCGAAGGCCGAGGCCATGATCAGGTTGGGCATATAGATGACGGTCTTGAAAAAGGTCTGACCCTTCAGCTTCAGGCGCAGGTCAGTGAACCATGCGGCCAACACCAGAGAAACCACGATTTGCGGGATGAAGCCGATGATCCACAGGATCAGTGTGTTGCCAAAAAACTTGGGCAGATCTGTCGCAAACAGAGTGATGTAGTTTTTCAGCCCCACAAAGGTCGGACCAATGACTTTCAGACCACTGCGGTAATATTCAAAAAAGCTGTAATAGATGGTCGATGCCATGGGGATCAGCTGGAATACCGCAAAGATGAGAAAGAACGGTGCAATAAAGATGTATCCCCATTTTGCGTAGCTGATAGAACCTTTCTTTTTCACTTTTCCTTCCATAGGAAAGTCCCTCCTTCACAAAAGAGGGCGAGTGTTCTACTCGTCCTCCTGTTTTGAAGCTGTTGTACGGATCAGGCGGGCCAGACAACATCGGTCAGCTCAGGGTATTTTTCCTTGATAGAGGTCTCGAAGTTTGCCTTTGCAGTGTCTTCATCCACATTGTCGGTGAAATAATCCTTGAACGTATTCTGGATGCTCTCATTCATGCCCAAATCGTAGGGGCCAGCATTGGACATATCAATTTTCTTTGCGGCCTCTGCGAACAGAGCAATATGGTTCTGGCCGCCCAGGAAGTCAGATTTGTAATCGCTGTTGGCGATTTCTTCCATGGCTTTCTCGCAGTTGGTGTAGTCCTGCGTATCCATGGTGATCTGTTTCATGATAGCCTCGTCACAGGTCAGCTTCTGCATGATATCACGGATGAGGTCGATGTTGTCGCTGCCGGCTGCACCGCAAATCCAGGTGCCGCCCCAGTAATATGGCATGGGGCCTTCACATACGGCATAGTCACCGTAGATGCCGTTGCCCACTTCTTCCTTACCGCCCTCAGCGATAGGGGTAGCCAGAGAATTACCCAGCAGGGTGAAGTTGATGCCCCAGGTGGAGTAGAAGAAGCCGAACACCTTGCCGGTGGGACCCTGATCTGCCGCCCACTGGCTGTCCCACAGGTTGGACTTGTTGTTGTAGCCCTTGTCGGTGTACTCCTTGGTCTGGTCGATCCACTTCACGATGTTCTCATCGACCGTAACGGTGGTACCTGTCACCCAGGGAGCCGACATGTTGTTGGAGAAAACACGGAAGGAATCATCATAACCGGACAGCATCTTATAGCCCTTGTCATGAGCCTGTGCAGCCACGTCATCGAACTTATCCCAGTCGGACAGATAGCTCTGAACCTCGGCAGGGTCATCGGTGCCAAGAACATCCTTTGCGATACTGCGACGGTATGCGAACAGGCCCGGAGTCGCCTGCCAGGTGGTGCCACGCTGGCTGCCGTCCACCGAAACGATGTCTTTGGTATACTGATACTGGTTGGCGAGATCCTCGTCGGTCAGCCCGATATCCTTTTTGATATCCAGAGCATAACCGGAATCAATGTACTTCAGTGCATAGTCGGCTTCAACCAGGAAGATGTCGATCTTGTCATCATCGGCAGCGGAATCCTGGCTCAGCAGAGCCTCATCCAGCTTGTTCTGGTAGTTGTTGTCGGCGTTGGGGTTGACCGTCCATTTTACAACTGTGCCGTCCTTCAGGGTAGTGGTGGACTTGTCGGAAGCGATTTCGGAAACTTCTGGATAGTAGTCGTTAAAGCGGCTCTGAAACTCATCGTTCCAGCACCAGATGTTCAGCACCTTACCTCCGGAGGTGCCTCCGGCAGCTGCGGGCGAACCAGCAGCCGTGCTGGCACTGCTCCCGGCAGAACTGCCACCGCAGGCAGACAGAGCAGCACCGATGGTCACGGCACCGGAAGCCAGCAGGAAATTGCGACGAGAAATCTTTTTCATGGTCAAGTACTCCTTCATTTATTATCGGATACCCATTCTTTGCTCCGCTCTTGGCGGAATCTGTAAGATGAGTATAGCGTTTTCCGAAACGTGTTTCTATAAAAATGATTGTAAAAATATCAAATCCATGCTACAATAACAAAAACATTCAAAAAGTTGGAGGTCTTTCGTGTGAAACTCACAAAGGAATGGGTCGAAGCCGAATTAAAGCGGGCGGAACAGCAGGAACCGCACCGGCCGCCGGAGGAAGAATACGCTTTTTACATGGCGGTACGCGATGGAAACATGGAATATGTCCAAAAAAATTGCGCCGCCGAAGTGTTCAGCAACCCGGTCGGAATGGGAGTTTTGTCAAAAAATCCGCTTCAAAATATAAAATATCATTTTGTTATCACGACATCCCTGGTCACCCGGTATTGTGTCACCGGCGGCATGGAAGCAGAACAGGCCTACCGCCTGAGTGACTTCTATATCCTGCGGGCAGATGCCTGCACGGATGTTGCATCCGTGGTCGCCCTGCACCACGCCATGGTACTGGACTATACCGGCAAGATGGCCCTGCGCAAAAAGGCCGATATCGTATCGCAGCCAGTTTCCCGCTGCGTGGATTACATCTATGACCACATCAACGAGCGCATCACTATACAGACGCTTTCGGAATATACCGGGCTGTCAGTCAGCTATCTTTCCCGCGTGTTCAAGCAGAATCTTGGCATCTCCATCAGCGATTACATCCGGGAGAAAAAAATCGAAAAGGCCCAGAATCTTCTGCGTTACTCGGATGCCAGCCTGATCGATATCGCCAATTATCTGGCGTTTTCGTCCCAGAGCCATTTCATTCAGGTGTTTGAAAGCCTTGTGGGAGTGACCCCCAAAAAATACCGGGACAAATATTTCAATTCTATGTGGTGAAAAATATTTTTTCAAGAAGAAACCCCGGTACTTTCCTGCTTTTGCAGTTGGAAAGTACCGGGGTATGAACTGTATTTTTCCGAAAGCGTTTAAGCGAGTGTCACATCAATGTGATGGAGCATATCTTCCGGCAGCGCATTCAGGACAGCCTGCGTGATAAGCAGTCGTCCATTCGTCAGCGGAAGTTCAGCTCCATCCAGAGAAGCACGGATCACACGGTACTCGCCCTGCGGTTTGTGTGCAGGGTTCCGGAGGGTGATGTGCAGTCTGCGGTCTGCAAACGGCAGCGAGAGGGAGACCTCTCCTTTCTCTCCGAATTGTTCTGCCTGCAAGGCAGGTGCAATGAGCAGGTCTCCCAGTTCGCCGCGTACACCATAGACCCAGCAGATCATGGTCAGCATATACCAGCTTGCCGCACCGGTCAGGTACGGGTACAGGCCACGTCCATCGTTGTTGAAATACTCCGGCAGACCGGGGTACATCCGGCTGACAGGAAGATTCATTGCCGTGTCCAGCAGGGTATCCAGTGCTTTTGCACCCTGCCGCGCAAACCCACGCTGATACAATGCGTTCGCATACATAACAGTCATGTGGGAGAAAACAGCACCATTTTCCTTTTCGCCGTAAGCGAAGCCGAACATTCGCCCAAGGTCAAACTTTTCCTCGTGGAAGTCCGTATTCAGCCGGTAACCACCGATCGTTCTTTCGTAGAGATAGTGGTCTGCACTGGCGCAGATATTCCGCACCTGTTCCTCATCGGCGGTGCCACTCATAATGGCAAACACCTGACTGGGCAGCATCATCCGTACCGTGCCGTAGACAAGCCCTTCCACCTGTTCCCCGTGGTCGTCATAATAACCATTCAACCAGCCATTTCCGACACCATCCGTGACCCATTCTGTTTTACGGATATGCTCCATCATCCAGTCCGCTTTCTGGTTCAGGTCATCCTGAAGAGCGTTTACCGGAAGGTCTACTGTTTTTCCGCTGTTGGCATGGGCACAAAGCTGCTGATAGTCGTTCAGGATGTGCTGCTTCTGTGCGGCATTCCCGTAGTATTCCGAATGCCCCAGCAGATGCGTCAGTTCTTCCGCAACGGCCACTTTCTGCACATCCAGTCTTTCCTGCATCTGGCCGAGGATCGCTGCGATTTTCCGCAGATTTCCGGCATAGGCGCTGGTAAAGGCCACGCTTTCGCCTTTGTTTGCAGCCATGTCCAGTGCATCGTTCCAGTCTGCGTTGTGCAGACGCAGCTCATTGTGTGTGCCCACATCGTAGAATGCGCAGAGATTTTGCAGTAGAATGTGCTCCAGAAGAGTTCCTTTATAGAGTTTTCTCTCGGCATCCTTCTGCCAGCAGCCTTCCGCAGGTGTCCATGTGTCATCGTGGGCGGTGCCGCGGCAGATCTGTTTGTCTTTGAAATAAGGGGCCTTTTCCAGCAGAATCTTCAGGTCACCGGTCTGGTTCAGATAAAACTCGGTCGTCAGCAGCGGCCAAAAGGCATGGTCCATCCAGACACGGGTGATATTGTTGCGATCAGCTACAAATTCGCCCTGCTTTTCGCCGATGATGGTCGCATTCGTACCGTCCAGCCGGACGCCTGCATAGTTATCCACGATCATCTGCCGGACACCAGAGGGGTTCATAATGAGCAGCGCAAGACAGTCCTGCCAGAGGTCACGCCAGCCGCGTCCACCCTTGCCGTAATCGTGATACGGCAGGAAGGAACAGCCGTAGATTCGGCGCAGGATGGGCTGGAAACAGATCCAACGCAGGTAGTTGTCCTTTTCACGGCTGCCGGTCTCAAACGAAACATTGACCTGCTCCTGCCAGTGCTTTTTCACTTCGACAAGGATCGTTTCTGCCTTTTCGGCAGTGTCACAGGCCGCCAAGATCTGCGGAAGCGTTGTTTCGTTCCCGGTCATGCCGAAGCGCACCACATACTGCACCGACTGACCTGGAGCAAGAACGACCGGTGCAAATTCCATGCCGCCCACAGCCTCTTTGCCATGGATCTCGGTGCCGGGAGCCACACCCTCCACTGTATGGTGGGCAGCCTCCGGATTCAGGAAGGTGCCGCCTTCTCCCAGAAATCGCTCAACGGTCGGATAAATGACGGCGGGCAACTCTCCGTTTGCACCATTTGCCGCCGCAAAATAGGTGATGTGATTTTTCTGGTGGCCACGCTCGTCGAACGAAAGGGTAGGCTTGACCGCAACGCCGTTCGGCAGGACGCGGATGCGATGCAACAAGCTGGTCACATGGCGGTGATCTCGTAGATTGTCAGCACTGCGCCCATACAGCGGGATCACCGCTACCGGCGTGAAATGCAGAGGTGTATCCGTCGTATTTTCCAATGTGACCAGCATGATCTCCTGTTCACCGGAAAGGGTCACAAAGGAATCTGTCCGGGCGTGCAGTCCCACCGTCTTTCCCTCACGGATCAGGGTGTGCCACATCAGCCCAGCTGTAACCGTGTTTTCTTCCTGCTTTGAGCTGAAACGTTCTGCCTCCTGCACAGCAGAGCTTCCACAGACCGACCAGATACTTCCGTCCTCCATCCGGCACCAGAAATTCCGGGTGTTGCGGTTGTTGTGCAGATTTTCAATGCTGGTCGGCTCCAAAACAAAGGTGTTCTGGTCGCATTTGCTGTCACCGTTCAGATTCGGGGTCACACAGTCCTTCAAACCGTTTTCACCCGCAATTGGAAACGCCAGACCTGTCACATTCTCGGCATCCGTCAGGGTAAAGCTTCCATCCTGCCCGGAAAACTGAAATCTTGCCATCTTTGCCCTCCTTACATCGTCAGAACGATTTTATTTTCGGCCATGAGCTGCTCCGCGGGGATGTAATTGCTCGGAAGCATTGCTCCGTTCAATGTCAGGTTCGTGCAACCAGTCTCTTTATGGTCGGGATTCCGGACTGTGATATGCAGCTTGTGTCCACGGAAGGTCTTTTCCATGGTAAAGCCATCCCATTCTGCCGGGATGGACGGAGCCAGACGCAGACCATGCAGGTCCGGGCGTACGCCCAGAATACCTTCCACAGTGCCCACCATCATGGTAGAAGCCGTACCGGTCAGCCAATGGACATGGCTGCGGCCAAAGTGGGGGCTGTCCTTGCCCTCTGTAAATTGACCGTAGCAGTATGGTTCCAGTTTACGGATCTCGGCCCGGTCGTTCTGCTCAGCGGGGGAGTTTTCTTTGTAATACTCAAATGCACGGTTGCCATGACCGAGAAGTGCTTCTGCCAGTACAAGCCATCCCTGCGATTGAGAGAAAATGCCTGCGTTTTCCTTGACACCCGCGTTGTAAATGACCGCTAGTGCGCCATCGAACGCATGGGCATGATACGGCGGCTGCATCAGCATAGCACCGTAATCGGTGTTCAGACCCTCATGTACCGTATTCAGAATCGTGTCGGCCTGTTCTTTGGAAGCCAGCCCGCTGATGACTGCCCAGCTCTGGGGATTGAGCCAGAGATTTGCCTCCGGGTCTGTGCGCTTGCCTATGGTCTCACCTGCTTCGGTAAATCCACGGATAAACCGGTCCTCGTTCCAGCACAGTTTCTGCACAAGCTGGCCGAATGCTTCCTGCTGACCGATCAGCTTATCTACTGCGGCGGTATCCTGCTTTTCTGCCGCCAGTTCTTTCTGGATGGACATGGCGAGATAGAGCTGGAACGCCACGAAGCTGGATTCACCGTTTGCGCCCAGACGCAGGCAGTCATTCCAGTCTGCATACAGGCCGGCAGGCATCCCATGAGGGCCGAGGTGTTCCAGCGAAAAGTCAATGGCACGCTGTAAATGTGCATAGACTGTTGCCTCGCCGCGATTGGCATAGGGAATCACCTCATCCAGAAATGCGGTATTGCCGGTCTCGGTGAGATACTTGTAAACAGTGGGAAACAGCCACAGTGCATCGTCTGCACGGTAAGCGGGATGCCCGGTCTCCTGTACATAAGAAGCATCGTCCGGGGTGTCCTCATGGCCGGGGTCATGAGTGAACTTGACCAGCGGCAGGCCGCCGCCGTTGTCCACCTGCGCCGACAGCATAAAGCGGATCTTGTCTGCTGCCTGTTCCGGTGCCAGATGGATCACACCCTGAATGTCCTGCACAGTGTCACGGTACCCGTAACCATTGCGCAGACCGCAATAAATAAAGGAAGCCGCACGGGACCATGTAAAGGTCATGAAGCAGTTATAAGCATGCCATGTGTTGACCATGCTGTTCATGGCAGCGCTGGGGGTATTGATTTGGAAATTTTCCAGTTGACTATGCCAGTGTGCCTTCAACTCTGCCAGTTCCTGTGCGCAGATGTTGGCCGGATCGGCGTACCGTGCCATCAACTCTGCCGTTTCTGCACGATCTTTCATGCCCACAAGGAAAGCCAGATGCTTGGTCTCGCCCGGCTGCAGGGTCAAAACAGCAGATAACGCCCCACAGGCATTTTCGTTATAGTTCATGCTGCCATCCAATTTGCCGGAGACTACACCCACCGGGTCACCGTAGCCGTGATAGCGGCCCAGGAAGGACTCCTTGCTGCCGCAATATCCGCTGACCGGCTGGCCAGCCAGCCCGAATAAGCGGTATTCCACAATCTTATGGTCTACCTCTTTGCCGTCCTCCACGGCATCCAGATTGCCGTGGATCAGCTGATGGATGTGGTCTTTTTCAAACACTGTGCGGGTGATGAACTGCGAATACTGCAAATTCACCTGATCCTGTTCATAGTTGCTGTTGTTGGTAAACTCCGCATAGCCCGTCACTGTCAGTTCCCGCGCAACACCGGAGTCGTTCCGTACTGCCAACGCCCATACCTCATGGGTCTTGCCCAGCGGCACATAGTAGAGCGCCTCCGAGGAAATGCCTGCATACTCTGCCCGCATTTTCGTGTACGCTGTCCCATGTCGGCACTCGCTGTGGTACTGAGCCAAATCTTTGCCCACCGGCTGCCACGAAGCAGACCAGTAGTCTTTGGTCATGTTGTCCCGGAGATAGATGTATCGCCCCGGCTGGTCGAACTGGTTGAACACATAGCGCAGAATCCGCCCGTTTGCACCGCTTTGGGCAAAGCTGTAGCCGCCTGCGTTGTTTGAGATGATTGCACCATATTCAGGACTTCCCAGATAGTTCACCCACGGTGCAGGAGTGTCCGGGCGGGTGATGACATATTCCCGTTCCTTGTCATCAAAATAGCCGTACTGCATTCCGAAACCTTCTTTCGCTTTTTGTTGATTCCCTCCAGCTTTTTCAAACCGAAGGGCAACTTTTCGTGAATTATGCAACTTCATCATACACGAAAGGAAAGATTTGCTCTACAAAAATGATTCCTTTTTTATCGGATTCATGACATCATCTTACCCATGGTTTCGTAATGGGCATAATTCTCGCTTTGTACGATTGCAAGTAATCTGCGCAGCCTGCATCCAGCGGATGCAGTTCACGGGTTTGGGTATTCCCAACAAGCATTTTGCAGCGCAAAAGTCGCCGTTGTATATACGGCGGCATTGCTTGCGGATGCTATGAAACCTCTCAACATGCTTTCTAAAATTTGAAAATCATTTTGCAATCAGGACCGTCTGCTTTCAAGTTTAACTTGAAGCGGACGGTTATTTTTGTGTAAAACGAAATGCACGCAGCTAAAGCAAGTTGTATGCAAAAGCGGAGGCGATACTTCCGGTTTTTATGTCTAAACCGGAGGTGCGACCTCCTAAAAATTCAACGAGATTTCTGCTATGATAAAAGCGATCCGGTGGTTAGCCGGAACTAAAGCTTCCGGTTTTTGCCCCTAAAAGCCGAAAAAAGCCCTCAAAATCGGAACTAATAGTTCCTGTTCAGCAGCAAAAGGATACGGTATACTTATTCCATGAACCTTGAAAATCGAATGACCGTCTGCATGGAATACCCGGCGAAGACCCCGCAAGGGTGAGCCGGAAAACGCCGCTGGAAAGGGGCAGGAACACCATGCAGAGAGAACGGCGTAAGAATAATGATATTCTATTTCATTTCAGAAAGGATGGTTTGCCTATGACAAAACTGAGCCAACTCAAAATTGACCCGGAGTTCCAGCGTCAGATCAATCCTCCAACATTTGAAGAAAAACACCAACTGGAAATGAACATCCTCAAAGAAGAACGTGTGCTGAATCCGATCATCACGTGGAACGGCTATATTGTGGATGGACATACACGCTATCAAATTCTTCGGAAATATCCATTTATTCCATTTGAAGTCATCGAAAAAGAATTTTCCAGCCGTTATGAAGCGCTCGTATGGATCTGTAAAAATCAGCTTGGGCGGCGAAACCTGACCCCAGAACAGAAAAAGTTCCTGATCGGAAAGCAGGCAGAAGCGGAAAAGCAAATCAAATCGTTTCACGGCAATCAGTATACTTTGGCATCTGAAAGTGGTCTGGTTCAAAATGAACCAGACCGCGCAAAGCACGGCTCACGGTCTAAAGTTGCTGCCGAGAATGGAACGTCTGAAAGCTATGTTTACCGTGCAGAGCAATTTGCAAAAGGTGTGGAAGCAGCTGAGGAAGCATTGCCCGGAGCGCAAGACGAAATCCTGAGCGGGAAGATTCAAGCAACCGACCGTGAGATTGCTGCTATTGCAAAAGCACCAAAGGAAAAACGTTCTGAAATTGTGGAAGAGCTGCGCAAGCCAAAGTCCGAACGGAACACCGCTGCCAAAACTTCGGACATCAGCGAGTTCACGACAACCTTCAAACAAGACATTCAGGGAAAAAAGAAAAAATCTGCACGCAGCAAGGAGGAAAAGAAAAACATCGAAGCCGCCGTTAAAAGTTGGTACGCTCCTCGAAGTCTGGCGAATGGTGAGGCAATGATGTGCGAGGTTCAAGGAGCACAGGAAGATTTTGTCCGGCGGTGGGAAATGTGTTTTCGTGAATATCCAGACATTCTTACGGAGCCAAAGAACAATGAGAAACTGCTGATTTTTATTGACCGCGCCAGCCGGTATCTTCAGACGGTAAAAAACCGCTTGATCGATGCTGGAAACCAGCAATCTCAATGCTAACGCTGGATTCTCCGAAGGTCACTGTCTGCACATTTATCAGGGCAAGATTCGCCCGGAGTAACTCGAAATCTCATTTGGTCTTTCTGCGCTGGGCATCTTGATGGGGATTCTGCTCCCCATACCCTCATGCAGAATCGTCCGTTTCTGCCGATTGGCTCGATGAAATTCATCTCCCAGCCACGATGCTCTGCCTCGTGGGTCTATGTGAATTTTTGAAAATTTCAAAAAACTGTATATGTAACCACCCTTGCGGATTCCTATTTGTGAGAAAGCAAAAAAATCTGTAAAGATTTTGGAAGTACCTTGCGAAATGAGCTTTCTCCAATTCTATGATTGAAAGCCCGTGTTCCTTGACAACCGAATAGTCAGCTGCAAGCCACTATGACTTTCCAGGGAAGTGCCGCCATGACAGGAGCGCACCAAGGAAAGCCGGAACGCCGGAGTACATCGGGCAGGAACAGCTTGCGGAAAGACCGACAGCAAAAAGCCGGACAAGCAGACAGCAGGGATTCACCAATCTCTGTTGAATGGTTGTTCAGTGCAGGGTGTGGGATGCACTCCCATGCTTTCCCGATGATGCCCTGCATCTCGGCTGCTCGCCATTTTTATGGGGAGCCAAATCTGAAAATTACAGATTTTCAGATTTCATCGAGGGACTGGGGAGTGAAATCTCCAGCAAGTTCGCCGTCGGCCAAAATCACGAAAGTGAGTTTTGAGGCGACATGGGCGAATCTTGCGCTTACAATTCTCAGCCCCCTAAAGCACCATGATAGGACGTAGAAATTGGAGGTGAAGATTATTTCAGACTACTTGAAAGCCAATATGCCACTGCCGCAATATCTGCCGTATGCCCGATTCCTTTTGGACATCAATCTGAGCCACACCGCAAAATTGCTCTACACGCTCCTACTCGACCGTGCCACTCTCTCACAGAAAAACAACTGGGTCGATTCACAGGGGCGCATTTATGTAGTCTATCCGCTTTCCCATCTGGCGAAAGATTTAGGATGCTGCATCTCCAGCGTGACACGCTCTTTTTCAGAACTGGAAAAAGCCGACCTTGCCGAGCGAGTACGCAGCGGATTTTCCAAACCCAGCCATATTCTGCTCAAGGTTCCGCACACTGTGCAGAATTGCGCAGTCACAGTAAGCACCAGTGCGCAGTCTGATTGTGCAGAAACGCACAGTATGGTTGCGCAAAAATGCACACCTAACCAACGTAATAAGAACAACCTAAAAGATAACCACCTGATAAGAGCAAACAGTGCTCATCTCTCACTGGGAGAATACCAGAATGTCTTTCTGACGGAAAAGGAGTACAAGCGGCTCAAGGCTGACTTTGCAGGGCTGGATGGTCTGATCGAACAGTTGTCCGCTTATATCCAGTCCACGGGCAAGAAGTAGGCCGACCATGCCGCAACGCTGCGTATCTGGGCGAAGCGGCAGAAGGCAGAGAAAAAAGCACCGGGTATCCCGGACTACACCTTTGCGGAAGGAGAAAGCCTATAAAGACGATTGAGAAAATTTTGGAAAACCCCGTTTCAAGTATGTCCAGAAACGCAGCGGACTATCACGGAGACAACGGTCTGCTTTATTGCAGCAAGTGCCAAACGCCCAAAGAAGCCTTCTTTCCCAAAGGTCTTGTCCTGATGGGAAAGAACAAGCATCCAGTAGAATGTGCCTGTCACAAGGCTGAACGGGAGCGGCAGGAGACAACTATTAAGGAACAAAAGCACCTCGACCTTGTGCGGCGGCTGAAAGCAGATGGCTTTTCGGATTCTGCGATGCTGGATTGGACATTTGCAAACGACAATGGGCGCAGCCCGCAGATGCACCATGCACATCGTTATGTAGAGCAATGGCAGACCATGCGCACAGAGAACATCGGGCTGCTGTTCTGGGGCGGTGTTGGCACCGGTAAGAGTTTCCTTGCCGGGTGCATTGCAAACGCTCTGATGGAGCAGGAAGTGCCTGTGCACATGACTAACTTTGCGCACATCCTGAACGAGATGAACAACAGCTTTTCCGGGCGGAATGAGGTCGTGGACAGGCTGTGCCGCTATCCTTTGCTTATCATTGACGATTTCGGGATGGAGCGCAGCACAGAGTATGCGCTGGAACAAATCTACAACATTGTAGACAGTCGCTACCGCAGCCGGAAGCCCCTGATCGTTACCACTAATCTGACGTCGGACGAGATTCGACGTCCGCAGGATACCGCCCATGCCCGCATCTACGACCGCCTGTTGGAAATGTGCGTTCCTATTTCCTGCATCGGGGTCAGCTTCCGCAAGGAGATAGCACAGGAGAAGTTGGAACGGCTGAAAGAACTGATTGGATGATCGGCAGATGAATCGAAAAGAAACAGAAAAATAAAGGAACGGTGATGCAATGACAGAAAAGTTTTCTCAGCTTGCAACCAACATCCCCTTGGACAACGACCCCAACAAGCAGTATCTGGTGATCAACGGCTATCCGGTCGTCCTCAGCTTTGCCAAGGAAGCCAATACCGAAACCTTTGAGCGTGTCCGCGACATCCTGCTTGCCACAAGTTATACGAAGAAAGCAAGCTGAAAGGTATAGACGAAACACACGTTATACGCTATACTGGGGATGGAAGCGGTGTTCGGGTCAACCAGGGAACTGCTCCCAGATGTTCTTTGACAACTGAATCATCATCCATCTCACTGAAAGAAAGTGAGAATATTCATGACGAATAATCGTGTATGCTGTCTGTACCGCGTTTCCACCGATAAGCAGGTGGATTTCAATTCCAACCATGAAGCTGACCTTCCCATGCAGCGAAAGGCTTGCCACAAGTTCGCTGCATCGAAGGGCTGGGTCATCGTCCATGAGGAACAGGAAGAGGGCGTGTCTGGCCACAAAGTCCGTGCAGAAGCCCGTGACAAGCTGCAAATCATCAAGGACTATGCCCGGAATGGCAAGTTTGACATCCTGCTGGTGTTCATGTTCGACCGCATCGGGCGTATCGCGGATGAAACGCCTTTTGTGGTGGAATGGTTTGTACGGAACGGCATCCGGGTATGGAGTACCCAAGAGGGTGAACAGCGCTTCGACAACCACACCGACAAACTGCTGAACTATATCCGGTTCTGGCAGGCGGACGGTGAAAGCGAAAAAACTTCAGTCCGCACCCGCACCAGTATGCGACAGCTCGTGGAGGAAGGTCACTTCAAGGGTGGGAACGCACCTTATGGTTACGACTTAGTGCGGAGCGGACGCATCAACAAGCGCAAGCACGAACTGTATGAGCTGCACATCAACGAACAGGAAGCTGCCATAGTGCGGATCGTCTTTGACAAGTATGTGTACGAGGGCTACGGTGCGCAGCGCATTACAACCTATCTGAACAACGCTGGCTATCGCGCAAGGTCTGGCAAGTGCTGGCATCCGGCAAGCATCCGGGGAATGGTCGCAAACCTGACCTACACGGGCGTTCTCCGCTGTGGTGAAGCTCGGTCTGAGGTGATGCCGGAATTGCAGATCATCTCGCAGAAGCAATTTGAGGCGGCACAGCGCATCCGGGAATGCCGTTCAGCTCATGCGGCAGAAGAAGCCGAGCATCATGTTCCGTTGAATACCCGTGGGCAGTCGCTGCTTGCAGGGAATGCCTACTGTGGACACTGCGGTGCAAAGCTGGCACTGACTACCAGCCGGAAATGGCGCAAACTGCCGGATGGCTCGTTGGATGATACTCTGCGTGTCCGATACACCTGCTACGGCAAACTCCGCAAGCAGACGGAATGCACCGGACAGACTGGCTACACCGTACACATTTTGGACGAGATTATCGACAAGCTGGTACGCCAGATTTTCGCCCGGATGAAGGGCATCCCGAAAGAACAGCTCATCACAAAGCGTTACGAACGGGAGCTTTCTGAGCGCAAAAGCCACCTGCAAACGCTTCAGGCACAGCGGAACAAGGCAGAAAAAGACCTGCTTTCTCTGAAAGCTGAGATTCTGGCCTGCATCAAGGGTGAAAGTGCCTTGCCGAAAGAGATCCTTGCGGAGATGATCACAACGCAGGAAGAAAAACTCAAGGAGGCAGAAGCCCTCTGCGAATCTGTCAGCGCAGAACTGGAAAAGACCACTGAACTGATGGAGGAAGTGGCAAAGCAGTACGAAGAACTGATCTCTTACGCAGACCTCTATGACCATGCCACCTTTGAAGCGAAGAAGATGATCGTCAACCAGCTCATTCGCAGGGTGGACGTTTATCGCGGGTATCAAATCAGCGTCAGCTTTAACTTTAACCTCTCACAGTATTTTGAAGGGATTGATTCGACCGCCTGCTGAACGGTCGGACAACAAACAACATTTTTGAAAAACAACGAAACACCAAAGAATGGGGGGCACACTATGGATCGGCTGCAAATCTCGAAAATCAGGCAACGTTAGCGGATTCTTCTAAAAAATCCGCTTGGACAAAAAGAAAAGCACTGTTGAAAATCAACAGTGCTACATAAATTCTTGTTTGAACAGATGGTGGAGAATACCGGGATCGAACCGGTGACCTCTTGCATGCCATGCAAGCGCTCTCCCAGCTGAGCTAATCCCCCATAATTTTCCAGAAGTGGTAGCTTCTGGAAAGAGAATGCTCAAACAAGAAATTTTCTATTTAATTGTATCTTTGGGGTGTGTAACCGAGTGCCTTGGGCTCCCAGCTGAGCTAATCCCCCACATGTTTGGTTTCGTGTCTTGCAACGTGAATTATTATACCAGCATGAAGGGACGCTGTCAACACTTTTTTCGAATTTCCTGCGAAGTTTTTGCAGAGAAAAGCGCCCCGGCGGGCGGTGAACCTGCCAGGGCGCGATGGTGCGTGAAAAATCAGGCTTTGGTATACTGGCGGTCGAAGATCTGCGGGGCCACCTTGATGAGCAGCACAGCGGCCACCACGGTGAGCAGGGTCTCCGGCAGCATGTAGCTGGCGTTGTAGACCAGGCTGTAGGTCCAGGCGCTCAGGCCCTCGTTCAGGTTGCCCCAGACGAGCACACCGGAGAGGAAGCTGCACAGGAAGCGCAGCACACCGGCCATAAAGGTGCCGAAGGCCACGCCGACCATCCGGTTCTTGAAGGGGCGGGCAAACAGCTCGGCCGTGCCCAGCGCCATAAAGGCGATGAGGTAATCCAGCAGGACTTCGCCCAGGAAGTACAGGAAGGTGGGCGTCGGGGGTGCCCAGAAGCCCAGCAGCATTTGCAGGCAGCCGTTGACCAGGCCGGTGAACAGGCCCCACTTGACGCCGTGGCGGAAGGACACCAGCACAAAGGGCAGCATGCTCAGCAGGGTGACGCTGCCGCCGTTGGGCATGGTGAAGATCTTGATGTTCGACAGTACGGTGCCGATGGCGATCATCAGGGCGCACTCCACCAGAATGCGGGTCTTGGAATAGGAATTCGACATTTTGGATTCGCTCCTCTAAAAATATAGTACACAAAAACAAAATACGCCTGCGATCAGCAGGCGTAGAGGCTTCGTTTGTGAAAGATGGAAACATTCCGCAAACTACCTACGCCGGCATTACCCGGATCAGGTTCAAGGGTACTCCGCAGTGTGCGGATCTCAGCCTTTCGGCGCCCCTGTTTTCATGTCTGTTTCCCAGTATAGTCGTCCAACGCCAAAAGTCAAGCCCCGGCGGGCATATTGCGCCCCTCTGCCTCATATTTTTTACCAAGGAGTCTTGCGGAGGAGGGGACAGGGCATGAAAGTGGAACCGGAACAGCGGGCCGCACTGCTGGGGGAGTACATCGCAAAAAACAGCGCAACGGTGCGGGCCGCAGCGCGGGCGTTCGGGTGCAGCAAATCCACCGTGCACAAGGATGTTTCGTCCCGGCTGCGGCGGGTGGACCCCGACTTGTTCCAGCGGGTGCAGGCAGTGCTGGCCCGGAACAAGGCCGAGCGGCATCTGCGGGGCGGGGCGGCCACCCGCCGGAAATACGGCAAAAAATAAGAGTAGCGGCGCATCCTTATAGATAGGTTATATAAGGGTGCGCCGCTTTTGCTGCTATTTGCTGCGGAATTGTTCCAGCGCGGCCTTTTCGAGTCGGCTGACCTGCGCTTGGCTGATACCGATCTCCCGCGCCACCTCCATCTGCGTTTCACCCTTGAGGTAGCGCAGCTCCATGATCCGCTTTTCGCGCGGGGTCAGTGACGCGACGGTCTCCCGGAACTGCAGGCCGCTGATCCAGCTGTCCTCGCCGTCGGGGTCACGCACCTGGTCGATGACATACATGGCGTCGCCGCCGTCGGTATAGAGCGGCTCCTCAAGGCTGAGCGGTTCCACCACCGACTCCAGCGCCGCCGTCACCTCCCGGCGGGACAGACCCGCCTGCTGCGCGATCTCGTTCACGGTAGGCTCCCGACCCAGCTGCTTTTCCAGTCTCTCCCGCGCCTGCATGGCTTTATAGGCTGTATCCCGCAGCGACCGGCTGACCCGCAGGGCGTTGTTGTCCCGCAGAAAGCGGCGGATCTCGCCGATGATCATCGGGACGCCGTAGGTGGAGAACCGCACGTTCTGGGCCGGATCAAAGTTGTCAATGGCCTTGATCAGCCCGATGCAGCCTACCTGAAACAGGTCGTCGAGATTCTCGCCTCGCTGGGCGAACCGCTGCACCACGCTGAGCACCAGCCGCAGGTTGCCCTCGATCATCTGCTGGCGGGCGGCGGCGTCGCCCGCATGGGCCCGCGTCAGCAGCTCCCGCTTCTGTGCCTCGGTCAGGACAGGCAGCTGTGCCGTATCCATCCCGCAGAGCTCGACTTTGTTGTACATCCGCGCCCCTCCGGTTTCGTTTTGACGTTACCGGAAGTATGGGGCGTGGGCAGGGGAATCATGCGTGGGAATTTTTGCCCGCTCAGTCCTCCAGCTTCTTTTTCAATTCCCGGATGATGCGTTTTTCGAGGCGGGAGATGTAGCTCTGGCTGATGCCGAGGGCATCGGCGGCTTCTTTCTGGGTGCGCTCGACGCCGTCCAGCAGCCCGAAGCGCAGTTCCATGATCTGGCGCTCCCGCGGGGAGAGCAGCGCCACCGACTGCCGGAGGGTGGCCCGCTCGGCACTCTGTTCGAGCCGCTGGCTGACCAGGTCTTCGTCGCTGCCGAGGATGTCGGAGAGAAGCAGCTCGTTGCCGTCGCCGTCCACGTTCAAAGGCTCGTCGATGCTGGCCTCCTGGCGGCGGTTGGAGCTTTTGCGCAGATACATCAGGATCTCGTTGCCGATGCAGCGGCTTGCGTAGGTGGCAAGTTTGATGTTCCGTTCCGGCGTGAAGGTGTTGACCGCTTTGATCAGCCCGATGGTGCCGATGGAGATCATGTCCTCGGCAGGGACGCCGGTGTTTTCGTACTTTTTGGCAAGGTAGACCACCAGCCGCAGGTTGTGGGTGATGAGGTCATCCCGCGCGGCGCGGTCGCCTGCCATCATCCGGGCGAGCAGGGCTTTTTCCTGCTCCGGCGTCAGGGGCGGCGGCAGGCTGGGCGCCCCGGCGACATAGTGGGCGGCACCGGGGCAGACGAACAGGACGTACAGCCGACGGAAAAACGATAACAGGTGATTCAACGAAAAGCCTCCTTTTTGTGGGCGGGATTCTTGGGTGCTGCCAATGAGGGCGAGACTGAGAGGTTCAACGGCTCATCGGAACGCAGCATCGGGTACAACGGCAGGCGAGAGCAACAGCTCCCAGCCGCCCGGCGGGGGCGGAAGGTCACAGAAGGCTGCATAGAGCGGTTGAGCCAGAGCCGAAGCCAGTACAGCCGGGACGGCGGGCAGGATGCAGTGCCCGGACACCGTGGTGCAGGGGACGAACCGCAGGCCGAGTTCGGGCGGCGGCAGGGTGGAAGGGGCTGCGAAGTAAGCGGATAAGTAGGTGCGCAGCGGGCCGGGCAGGGCGTTCTGCACGGCGGCAAAGCGCACGAGTACGACCTCCCGGCCTGAAAGCGGTTCCTGCACCGAGAAACCGGTGTCGCAAAAGGCCCGGAGCGGGAGGGATGCGCTGCCAATTTGCAGAGTGACGGGAAACGTCTGCCCGCCGTTCCGGCCCAGAAACCGCAGGATGCCCTGCACAGCCAGATACACGCCCCCGGCACAGGCCAGCAGCAGCCCCGGCGAGAGGGGAAGGTAGATGCTGAAATTGTTGGCCTGTGCGCCGGGCAGGAGCACGGCTCCCGTCAGCGCAAAATGAAGGGCTGCGAACCATGCCAGAAGCCGCAGAAAACACCGCCCGCCCGGAAACCCATAGCCAAGCAGGACGATGCCGGCCCCGGAGGCCAGCTGATAGCCGACCGATACCGGCCACGGCAGGGCAGGGGCCAGCAGGATGAGGGAGGCTGCCGCCCCGGCCAGCGCCCCGCCTACGACCCGCCCGCCCGACGTGCTCACGCCGCACAACAGCCCCGCCGCCAGCAGAAACAGCGCGGTCGTGAGAAAGTTGACCAGCAGAAGAACATCGAGATAGATCACGGCCCGGATAAGCCCCGCCCCCTTTTGGGAGATTATAGCAGGAGGAGGACGAAAAATTTGCAGGAAACAGGGGAGGTGGACTTTGGATGAGCGCTCAGGCATCGCTGCGCTCGATAGACTGTTTTCAAAGAGGGAGATTTCCTTTGGTACAACCTCTCAGGCGCTTCGCGCCAGCTCCCCTGGTAGGAGAGGCTTTGGCATTCCGTCAACTTCGCAGTTTTGCAGATTGAGAAGGCTCACCCTCTAGCACCTCCTGCGAGGCGCACACCCCCGCTTGAAAGCTTTTTTCATAAATTTTCGAAAAAGACTTGCAAAATATAGGCAAAAGAGGTATAATCCTACTCGCAGCAGCTTTTACCGCTGTAAAGCTCTGGATATATGCCTCTTTAGCTCAGTCGGTTAGAGCACCTGACTGTTAATCAGGGTGTCGCCTGTTCGAGTCAGGCAAGAGGCGCCAACAAATCGGCGGCGGGGATCACACCTGCCGCCTTTTTCATAGATGCGGGCTGTAACTATTTTGTGACATTTTTCACACTTTCTTCAAAATTAACGGTTTCTTAAAAAATGTCCTCTTGAAGAAGCTGTCAGATTGTGGTATACTGCATCTAAGCTTTAGGAAATTTCCTGAAGCATTTGGTAGATCAAAGGGTAGGCGCTCCCTTCTTTTTGATAGCAGCTTGGCCTCTGCTTTGCCCTGGTTCTCCGCAGGGCAGGGCAAAGCAGAGGGCTATGCGCTGCTTTTGATGGAGCGTAACAGAACCTTTTCTCCTGCGTCAAAATCTGCATCCTGTCTGCTGTCTGTGTGATGCGTACAAAGTTTTACTTGTACATTTCCGCACAATGTGCTAGAATATGGAAGGCAGTTTTGAATATTAGAACACAGAGAAGAGATCGTTTCCGAAGGTTGTCGGTCTCTTGTAAAGGAAACATCTATGCGTTATACCTATGTGCGGCAGCACGACACGACCGACTGTGCAGCTGCCAGTCTCGCAATGGTGTGCCTCCATTACAAAAAGGAAATCACCATCACTCGCTTACGCGATATGATGGGGACCGACATGAAGGGCACGAACCTCGTGGGCCTGCAGAAAGCCGCCAATGAGCTTGGCTTCAACACGGCCGCTGTCCGAGTGGACCGCGAGAATTTTCTGAGTGATTTCACACTTCCCTGCATTGCGCAGGTCATCACCGACCAGGGGTTGACCCACTTTGTGGTCATCTTCAAGAAGACCACGATCAAGGACGATGATGCCCGCCGCAAGCATGTGTTGAAGGAAGAAGAAAAAAAGGCTGACGCTTCCAAGAAGTATAAGTGCAAGGATTACGTCGTCATTGGCGACCCTGCCAAGGACCTCGAAAAGATCAGCCTGGACGACTTCTATAAAAACTTCACCGGCGTTCTGCTGCTGATGAACCCCACATCGGAGTTCAAGGGCGGCAAGGCAAAGAAAGCTGGCGCCAGCATCAACGGCACCAGCACCGATGCAAACGCCAAGGGGGATAAGAGCACCGGCAAGTACCACATGCTCAAACGGTATTTCGACCTGCTCTGGCCCCAGAAAAAACTTTTTATTTATGCTATCCTCTGTTCGGTGATCCTTACGGTCATCGGCATCGTCTCCACAGTGTTCAACAAAGCACTGATGGATGAAGTGCTTCCGTATGGGTTGAAGAACTTACTCGTCACCCTGATCCTCGTGTTCAGCGTGGTCAACCTCACGAGCAACCTGCTCAGCACGGTTCGCCAGTGGATCTTGATCTTCCTGTCCATCCGGATCGACATTCCGCTGATGCTGGGCTACTTCGAGCATGTGTACAAACTGCCGATGAAGTTCTTCGCAACGCGGAAGACCGGTGAGATCACCACCCGTTACTCCGATGCAAGCACCATCAAATCGGTCCTGACCAACATCGCGATGACCATCGTGATGGACGTGGTGATGGCCGTAGGCGTTGGCATCGTGCTGTTCCGGATGAACTCCTCGCTGTTCTCGCTCACCCTGTTCAGCACCGCGCTGAGCCTGCTTCTCGTCATCATCTTCAAGCAGCCGTACAAGCGGATCAATGAAGAGACGATGCAGCAGTCCGCAATGCTGAACAGTCAGATGATCGAGAGCCTGCGCGGCATTGAGACCATCAAGTGCAATGCCTGCGAAGACCGCGAGCTGGAAGCTCTGGAACGCGAGTACATCAAGAGCCTGAAGATCAGCCTCCGCTCCAGCAAGATCAGCACCGGCCAGTCTCTGGTATCGATGGTGATCTCCACCCTGCTGAATATGGTGACCACTTACGTGGGCATCATGCAGGTGTTGAACGGTGAGCTGACACTGGGCGGCTACATGGCATTCACCACGCTGTCCGGTTACTTTACTTCTCCGGTGAGCGACCTGATCTCGATGCAGATGTCGATTCAGGAAGCCGATATTTCCATGAAGCGTCTGACCGAGATCATGGATTATGAATCGGAACAGGCCGAAGATGAAGAGCACACCGAGATGGAACAGATCGAAGGTGACATCGAATTCAAAGATGTCACGTTCCGATATGGCAACCGCAGCCCCGCACTGAACCACATCTCCTTCACCATCCCGCAGGGGCAGAAGGTGGCGCTGGTCGGCAGCAGCGGCAGCGGTAAGTCAACCATCACCAAACTCCTGCTCAAGTATTATGAGCCGGAGAGCGGCGAAATTGATGTGAACGGTATCAACCTCAATGAGTATACCAACGCATCGGTACGTCGTGCGATCTCTTACGTCCCGCAGAATGTCGAGCTGTTCAGCAAGACTCTGTTTGAGAATATCCGGATCTCGCGTCCGGAAGCCACCCTTGAGCAGGTCAAGGATGCCGCCAAGAAGGCAGATGCACATGAGTTCATCCGCAAGCTGCCGCTGCAGTACAACACCTATCTGGAAGAAGCCGGCAACGGCCTGTCCGGTGGTGAGAAGCAGCGCATTGCTTTGGCTCGTGCATTCCTGAAGGACTCGAACCTCTACATTCTGGACGAATCGACCAGCAGCCTGGACTTTGGCACAGAGAATACCATTTTTGATATGATCTACAACCAGCTGGCTGACAAGTCGATGCTCATCGTGGCACACCGCCTTTCTACCGTTCGTGACTGCGACCAGATTCTGGTCATGGATCACGGCGAGATCGTGGAGCGCGGCACACACGATGAACTGCTGGCAAAACAGGGCAAGTATTACGAGCTTTGGAACTTGCAGCAGGGCATCTTCCGCCGCAAGAAGGAAGAGCCGAAACCCATTGCTCACGCCGCAGTGGTCGAGGAAGACGACGACGGCGGTGAGGCGATCACTTATTAAGTTGCAATCGAGTGCGCACTCGATTACATAAAAATGGCTTTGGATGGTTGCGCAGCCTGAAGAAGTCCTAAATTCGATTCAATCATTTGAAGGGAGTAATTCATTATGATGATGCCTGCAAACTACTCTGTTATCGCAGAGAACGAGATGACCTATGTTGTTGGTGGTGGCGTGATCGAGGCTATCGGCGCTGTTACCGCTCCGATCTGGACTGCTGCTAACGTCAAGACCTTCAACACCAACATTGTTACCCTGGTGGGCAACGCTTTTGTTGACAACTTCGTCCACGGCACCGTTGGCTATGTCTTCTCTGAGGGCGCTTCTTGGAAGGGCCTGGGCGAGAGCCTGAAGGGCACCTTCGTTGCTAAGAATGGCCAGGCTGGTGAGACCTTCGCTAAGGTTCTGGGCAACGTTGCTGCTATCTACAACCTGGGCAACGCTACCGTTGCTAACAAGGCTGGCGACGTGAAGCTGTTCAAGTCCACTCCTTCCGCTAAGTACACCTTTAAGGATGCGGATGGCAACGTTGTTGGCTCTATTTGGTAATTAACCAAACCTGAATAGGTAGAGTATTTCATTCGCACCGCCCTACATTGTAGGCGGGGCTGATGATAATGCCTCGTAATGGTGTGCCAGGAGGCGTAAGCCTTCTGGCACACCTTATTTTTATAATGTCACTTATTACGCGAGTAATAGGTGATAGCCCTCTCAGTCACCTTCGGTGCCAGCTCCCCCAGAGGGGGAGCCACTGGCGTGTCGGTCAAGTTATTTGTTGATCCGGAAACAGCCGGGCGCTGTCCTCATTGGCAGCGGCTGCTGGATGAAAAAGCATAGACGAAGCCGGGGATGGTGCAGGTGAAAGAGCGTGTCCTGAAAAACCTGAAAATGCTGGAGACTGCACGGGGTCTGCGAAGAAAAATGACCTCGCAGGAACGAAAGCTATGGTATGCGTTTTTGAAGGATTATCCGGTGAAGATCTACAAACAGCGAATCATTGAATCGTTCGTTGTGGATTTTTATTGTGCGTCGGCACATCTGATCATTGAAGTGGATGGCTTGATTCACCTTCAAAATGCGGCACAAGACCGGGACGAAGCTCGGAGCAGGCGCTTGCAGGCATACGATCTGGAAGTTCTACGTTTTACAAATGCCGAGATCGAAACGCAATTCAGTGATGTGTGCAGTAAGATCGACCGTGTGATCCGGGAACGGCGCGCTGTGTTCGACGAAGAAGCAAGAGGTGACGTTGAATGAGCCGCCAATACGTGAATCTCGACGGCATTTCTGCGGACAATGTTGAAAGAGACAAAACGCGCTTTCCAACAAGACAGCGTTGCATTGGTTCTGACAATGCGCCGGTGGGCGGTTTCGGAAAAGTAAGATGCTGCTGCCAATGAGAGCAGGGCGAAGATGCTGACGGGTGAGGAAATGACCTGCCCGACATGCCAATGGCTCCCCCTTTGGGGGAGCTGGCAATGCGAAGCATTGACTGAGAGGGCTATTGCCTATTACCCCCGCACTTGCGGGAGAAATCTAAAGAAACAGGTGGACGATACCATGAGAGAAATTCAAGTTGCAGAACACAAGACCCTGAAGCTGACCAATGTGCTGTCGCGCAAGGTGGAAGTTGAGGATATGGGCAATCTGGCCATTGTGCTGACCCAGATGCAGAACTTTATCCGCAGCCATGACGCCATGCCGGTGGGCCCCATCGTGCAGTGCGTGAAGATGCGCAAGGGCCCCAACCCCACGGCGGAGATCTACTTCATGCAGCAGGTCAACCAGCTGATCCCCCGGCTGGACCCCGGCTACCAGATGGATGCTCTGCTGCGGGTGCGCAACTGCCTATATGCCCACTACACCGGCCCCATGAGCTACAGCAACCTCGCCAGCCAGAAACTGGATATCTATGCGTTCGAGCATGAGATCGAGACGACCGGCGATTCGTACACCGTCTATGTCAATCAGGACGACGACAACGGTGTGCTCGACGTCTTTATGGAGACCAAGTGATTATGACGACCATTCAGAACCTTTCCGACCTGCAGGATCGCCGCATCATGATGGAAAAGCGCGTGCCGCCCTTTGGCTACGCAATGATCCTTCTGGTGGCGGGCCTGCTGGTCTTCCTGACCATCTGGAGCACCCAGAACTACCGCACCTACGTCAGCCAGTCGACCGGCACGGTGCAGGCAAGCAACAAGACCTATATCATGTCCAGCTACTCCGGCTCCATCACCGAGCTCAACATCTCGGAGGGCAGCTATGTCAACGAGGGCGACCTCATCGCCCATGTCAAGAGCACCGACATCGATATGCAGCAGGACAGCTACAAGAGCCAGCTGGAGATCTATCAGAAGCAGAAGGCACAGTATGAAAAGCTGCTGAAGTCCATTCAGGACGACACGAACTATTTCAGCGAGACCGACCTGGACGACCAGCCCTACTATTACCAGTATGAGAGCTACAAGAGCCAGGTGCAGCAGAAGGCCTTTGACGCTTCGCCCTATCAGGCGGCGGGCTACTCCGACGAGCAGATCAAGGCCCTGATGGAGCAGAACCAGAGCGAGATCGAGGCGCTGTACTACTCCACGCTGCAGTCCATCACCAGCAACCTGACCAGTGTGCAGACCAACATCGACAACATTCAGGCCCAGCTGGATACGCTGGCAAGCGGCGCGAACGATTACTACATCTATGCGCCCACGTCCGGCGTCATCCACATGGACACCCCCTATAAGGTGGGCATGGTGCTGAGCGCCGGTTCGGCACTGGCCACCGTGGCCAGCGAGAACAGCGATCAGGAGATCGTGGCGGCCCTGACCGTCAGCGACCGGCCGCTCATCAACGTGGGCGACCCCTGCAAGATCGCAATCACCGGCCTGTCGGAGTATTCCTATGGCAACCTGACCGGCACGGTGACTTCCATTGACAGCGATGTGACCTCCACCGAGTCCGGCTCGTACTACAAGATGACCATCAAGCCCAACAGCACCTATGTGGTGAGCAACAGCGGCGACAAGGTCGATCTGGCCAACGGCATGAGCGTGACCGCCCGTGTCGAGTACGACAAGCTGACTTACTTTGAATATGTCATGGAGGCCCTGGGCGTTTTGTTCCGTTAAACAGCGTCCGCAAACTCAACGCCCAAAGAGGTACGATAGAATGAAACTGAACCCGAAACAGCTGGCCGTAAGCGCCGCCCTGCTGGGCCTGCTGGCCGCAGGCGCAGCGCTGCCCGCAGCCGCAGCCAGCCCCATTTCTGCCCCGGCTGTCATCACCTTCCCGTGGAGCCCTGTGGCGGCCGAGAGCGTGGAAACAGGGGACTATGCCCCCACCATGACCGTGGGCACGGCCCAGCAGCTTTCGCCGGTGGTCCAGCCGCAGAAAGCCGCCAGCCGCAACGGCGTGAGCTACGTTTCCGATAACCCGAACATCGTTTCGGTCGGGGAGGACGGCGTGGCGCAGGCGGTGGGCCTGGGCACGGCGAACATCACGGCCACCTGTGGCGATGTCAGCTGCACCTATACCATTACCACCCAGCCCGACAGCACGATGATCGCGACCGAGATGGACATCACGCTGGCCTCCAGCACCATTGCCGTGGGCGACACCACGTCGCTCTCGCTGGCAGTGCTGCCCACCACGGCGGCAAATTATATCAGTGTCTCGCTGAGCTCCTCCGATCCCGGCGTGGCCACTGTGAACAACTTCGGCAAAGTGACCGGCGTGGCTCCCGGCAAGGCGACCATCACGGCCACCGCTGGGGATGTGACCTGCTCGGCGACCGTGACCGTTGTGGCAGCCTCCTCCAGCTCGGCGTCCACCGGCCCGGTGGAGTCCATCTCCCTGAACACGAACTACATCGTGCTCAAGCCGGGAGCTTCCAGCACCATCATCGGCTCGGTGGCCCCCTCTTCGGCCTCCCAGAAGCTGACCTTTACCAGCAAGGATAAGAAGATCGCCACCGTGAACGGAAGTGGCGTCGTGACCGGCGTTGCCACCGGCGCGACCTCCATCATCGTTTCCAACGGCAAGGTCTCTTCGTCGGTGACGGTCATCGTCAACCGCACGGCGTCCGCATCCAGCAGCGGCACGGACAGTACCGGGGAGGGGACGGCTCCGGCGGAGACCGACCCCATCGTGGCCTCCATCGAGAATGCGGCTTCCGATACCATCTCCTACCCGCAGAGTCAGGTCCCGGTGCTGACCACCGCGATGCTGAACGCCCTGCGCACCACGGGCCGCACCCTCGTGCTGGAAGCGGAGGACTACACCCTGACCGTGGACGGCTCCACCATCCGCAACACCACCAGCGAGGTGAACACCGCGCTGACCTTTGCGCCCGACGAGTACGGCCTGCGCTTCACCCTGAACGAGGGCGAGGCCATGCCCTGCGGCGTGACCATCACCATGACCGGCGAAAATGCCGGGTACAGCCGCCTGTACCTGCACAACGCCGTGAGCGGGAAGTGGCAGTTCCTCAACAGCTACAAGGACGGTGTGGCACATGCCGACGTGGCGGGCGAGTATCTGCTGACCAACCAGAATCTGCGATTCACCAGCATCAACTGGACCTTCTTCATCGGCGCAGGCATCCTTGTGGTGGCCTGCCTCATCGCGTACGTCGCGGTCAAGAAGCGGTACTGGTTCTGGTAATTCCGCAGGCAATCAAAACAGAAAACGAAAAAAGCGATGGCCGTTTCGGGCCATCGCTTTTTTGTGCTGGAGAGTTTTGCTTTATAGTTTGAAATACCCCGCCGGTTCATCGTCCTGGCTGCGGTGTTCCATCAAAAAGGTATCGAGCCAGCGGCCATGGCAGTCCCGCGCAATGCGCTCGCGGCGGCCCACCAGGCGGAACCCGCATTTCAGGTGCAGGCCTTTGGACGCTGCGTTGTCCTGCAAGACCGTGGATTGCAGCGTCCAGTAACCGGCCGCTTCGGCCTGCTGGCAGAGTGTGGTGAGCAGATGATACCCCAGCCCCCGGCCCCGGAACCGTTCGCCGATGTAGATGCTGACTTCGGCCACGCCACGGTAGCACCAGCGGGGGTCGACCCGGTGCAGGGCCGTCCAGCCTGCCAGGACGCCATCGTCCTCCACCACAAGGCGGCATTCTTTGATGTGGGAGGCATCCCACGCGGGATAGGGCGGGCAGTCGGTCTGGAAGGTGGCGTGCTCGGTGGCGATGCCTTCCAGATAGATCTTGGATACTGCTGGCCAATCTTCCGGCGTCATGGGCCGGACTGTGATCTCATTCATACGTTCCCCTGAACGGAGCCGCAATGCTCCGCGATTCCTCAAAAATTCTTCCGATTCTTTCAGTATAGCAGACTTTCCGGCAAAGTACAATGTTTTTAGCCGGAAACTGCACGCCTGCCCGGCAGTTGGCCGCCGGGCGCGGTGGCTTTGGGCAGGAGGCGGTCTTTTTTTATCCGAGATACCTTTTCGAAAACGGTCGGTTGTGCTACAATAGAAGAAAATTCCAGCTGTTTTCGCTCGTGCAGAGCATGATGACAGCCCGGTTGGAGGAGACGTGCGCTCCGGGCCGGGGCAGCGTAAAGGAGAGTGCCGATGAAAAACATCCTGAGACGGCTGGCCGTGCTGGTCTGCCTGATGCTGGCACTGGCCCTGCCCGCCTTTGCCGAAGGGGAAAAGGGCGAAGCCAACATCACCCCGCAGACCACGATGAAGGAACTGCGCGAAAACCCCAGCATCAAGGGGTCGGGCATTTACACCTATGTATATGTCTGGGAGCGGGATTGTGGACTGCTGAAAAACAGCAAAGACAACGATACGATGCTGGATGTGATCGGAAAAGAATCCATCAACAGCTGTGTGGCTGGGATGAACTTTCTGATCGACATGTATAATACAGGAACACAAATTACGTACAAACTCTATACGCCGGAAGAAATTGCAGAGGACAAGACGCGCGACCATGCGGAACTCTATTATTTCCCGGCAGATAAGCCCAATGCAAAATATGCGGTCGTGCTTTCGGGCAACGCTCTGTTTTACAGCGGCGAGATGCGGGGCGGTGTTTCCACTGCATGGGAACTGCATCAAAAAGGATATGCGGTATTTGCACTTCGGTATCGGATCGGAAGTGAAGCAAAGGACAACGCACCGATTCAGGACCTTGGCCGTGCGATTCAACTGATTACGGCCAACGCAGAAAAATTCGGGGTCCAGACGGAAGATTATGCGCTACTGGGATATTCTTCCGGTGGTCAGATTGCGGGCGTATTCTGCGGGCAAGAAGTGGGATATCCTCGTTACAATGTGCCTCGGCCCGGCGTACTGCTGTTGGCGTATCCGATCAATGATTTCTATGAAGCAAAACCGATTTACCGTTGGCTGATCGATACGTATTCGGAAGATCTGCGCTACTACGATTATAATATTTCCGGCTGTGTGACACCGGATTTTCCGCCAACATATTTCTGGTATGGGTTGAATGACATTTTGTTGATGGCCTTCAATTATTATGAGCAGGGCCCGGCACTTCAAAAAGCTCTGGCGAGAAATGGTGTTCCGTACCACGAAAGTGTGTACAAACGTGCGTTCCACGGTATTGGCATAGCAGAGGGAACGGATGCAGAAGGCTGGCTCAACGATGCCACCGCCTTCTGGGAAGAGCAGACCGCGCAGGCGCAGCAGCCTGCCGCATAAGGATCAAGAAAGGAAGCGTTGTAGGATGAAAAACTGGAACGAGACGTTCCGCAGCCTGAATGTGGGCCTGCCGGACGATGTGGAGCGGCTGAAAGCCGCCGGGTATTATCAGGAGGCCATCGAGCGGATCGACGCCTATCTGGCCGAGGACTGGACGGTGACCCAGAACAGCCCCCGCAGCCAGGGCGCGGAACCGGTGGGAGAGGAGCTGCCCCAGAACCCCACGCCCCACGGTGTGGAGGCCCTGCGGGACGCGATGCTGGCCCAGCGGGAGATGATGCGCCGCATCCCGGCAGAATACTGCTACACCGAGGACGAAGCCGTGGCCCGGATGCAGGGGATGGTGCGAGACTTCACGCGTGAGGAGTTCCGGCTTCTCGTGAAGGAAGGCCGGGTGGACTGGCGGTTCGTGGAAGGGGAGAAGCACTACCTCGACCGCTTTGCCGAAACGCTGCTGGCGACCCATGCCGACCTCGCCGCCCGCCAGATCGACCCGCCTGCCCCCGGCACCTCGGCGCGGGAGTTCCGCAACCGCCAGCATGAACAGATGGAGCGGGACGGCCAGGCAAGCGCCCGCATCACCCTGAAGACCAGCGTTGGCATGTCGGACGAAGCCTTTGCCGCCGCACTGGCCGAGGCGAAGGCGAAGGGGCGGAACAGTGTGCATGTCCGCGCCTGGCTGCCCATCCCGGCCGCCTGTCTTTCCCAGAGCGAGATCGAGCTGCTGGACTGCACCGAGCCGCCTGCCCGCATCGCGGACGAGAACGCGCCCCAGCGGACGGCCTTCTGGGAGGCAGACCTCACCGAGAACCGCCGCTTTGGGGTGGAGTACCGCTACCGGACCACGGCCGTCTACACAGACCCGATGGACATCCGGCCGGATGCACAGCAGCCGACCTTTGACACCGGTGAGGAAGCGCCGCACATCGTCTTCACGCCCTATCTGCGGGCGCTGGCCCACCAGCTGACCGACGGCATCACCGACCCGGCGGAAAAGGCAAAACGCATCTACGATTACGTCACCCTGAACGTGCGCTACCACTATCAGCCCGCCTACTTCGTGCAGGAGTGCCTGCCCGACCAGTGCGCCCGGAACCGCCGGGGCGACTGCGGCATCATGGCGCTGACCTTCATCACCCTCTGCCGTCTGGTGGGTATCCCGGCCCAGTGGCAGAGCGGCCTGTCCGTCTCGCTCACAGGTGTGGGCTGCCACGACTGGGCCATGTTCTACATCGCGCCCAAGGGCTGGATGTATGCGGACTGCTCATTCGGCGCATCGATGGCGCGGCAGGGCGATGAAAAGATGCGCCGCCACTACTTCGGCAGTCTGGACACCGGGCGGATGGTGGCGAACCGCACCTTCGAGGCCCCCTTCGACCCGCCCATGACCGGCTTCCGCTCCGACCCCTACGACAACCAGTCCGGCGAATGCGAGGTGGACGGCGTGGGCCTGTACGGCGATGCCCTTGACACCCGCAAGGAACTTGTGAACTACGAATTACTGTAAAAAAACACCGGGCCCTGCCTTCTGCGGGACCCGGATTTTGATGATAGGAGAAAACCATTTATGGAATATCTGGCAGGACTTTACACCCTTCTGCTGGTCGTCATCTGCCTGGAACTGGCCGTGGTGCTCTGGCGCACCGGCAAAAAGCAGGGCGGTGCACCGGATCACGACGAGCTCAAGCGCTGGATGCAGCAACAGTTGGATGCGCAGGCTAAGGAGTTTGCGGCCAGGCAGTCGGCCCTCGCTGAGCAGAATCACACCGCCCTGCGCAGCGTCAGCGAGACGCTGCAGACTGCGGTGCAGAACATGAGCACGACGCTGGCACAGGGGCAGGACAGCCAGCAGCAGCTTCTGGAACACCGTCTGCGTTCGCTGGAAGCATCCAATACCCAGAAGCTGGAAGAGCTGCGCCGGAGCATGGCCGAGAGCATGACTGCCCTGCAGGCCGAGAACAACCGCAAACTGGATGAGATCCGCCACACCGTCGATGAACAGTTGCAGGATACCCTGCAAAAGCGGGTGAGCGAGAGCTTCAAGGCCGTCAACGAGCAGCTGGAACAGGTGTATAAGGGGCTGGGCGAGATGCAGAACCTTGCCGCCGACGTCGGCGGGCTGAAGCAGGTGCTCTCCGGCGTCAAGACCCGCGGCATCCTCGGCGAGATCCAGTTGGGGGCCATTCTGGAAGAGATCCTTGCCCCGGAACAGTACGAGACCAATGTGGCCACCATCCCCGGCAGCAGCCAGCGGGTGGAATATGCCGTCAAGATGCCGGGCGTGGACGGCAGCACGGTCTGGTTGCCCATCGACTCGAAATTCCCCGGCGACACCTACGCCCATTTGCAGGATGCACAGGCTTCCGGCGATGCGCAGGCGGTGGAGAATGCCCGCCACGCGCTGGAGCTGGTGTTGCGCAGCGAGGCAAAGGACATCCGCGAAAAGTACGTGGAACCGCCCTATACCACGACGTTTGGCATCCTGTTCCTGCCGTTTGAGGGCCTGTATGCCGAGGTGGTCAATGCCGGATTGCTGGAAGTGCTGCAGCGGGACTATCAGGTGAATGTGGCCGGCCCCAGCACCATGGCGGCCCTGCTGAACAGTTTGCAGATGGGCTTCAAGACGCTGGCTATCCAGAAGCGGTCGGGTGAGGTCTGGCAGCTGCTCGGTGCCGTGAAGACCGAGTTCGACAAGTTCGGGCAGGGGCTCTCCAAAATGCAGCAGCGCCTCCGCCAGACCGACGAAGAGCTTGACAACCTCATCGGGGTGCGCAGCCGCGCCATCAGCCGGAAACTGCGCAGCGTCCAGAGCCTCGACGAGGCCGCAGCGGCCACCCTGTTGGAGCTGGACGCCCCGCTCCGTCCGCTTTCCGGCGGGCAGCTCCCCCAGAGCGGGAGCCAGTGGAAGGACGGCGAACTCTGAGCTGGGCGAAAAAGCAGGAGGTGACGGAGAGGGGAAAGCCAGCCAGACGCTTAGACGCAGTGCCGGTTACGGCCCTGCCATAATCTGCACTGCGTCTTTTTAATCCTCTGTATACGCAAACAATTCTTCCACCGTGGTGTGAAAGACCTTTGCAATGTCCATCGCCAGTTTCAGGGATGGGTTGTACTTGCCTTTTTCAAGGTTGACAATGGTTTCCCGGCGTACCCCGACCAGCTCGGCCAGCTCCGCCTGCTTGAAATTGTCCCGCTCCCGGTATTCTTTCAGTTTTGTGACCAGTGCCATGCTCAGAGTCCTTTCTCGTCCATCAGCCAGAATGCAACCGTGCGCACGACTTCAATCAGGATCAGCGTCCCCATCAGGCAGTAGCCGATGACCTCGGTGGTAAGCACGAGCCGACCGATGGCACAGGCAAAGCCAATCCCAATCAGGGCGGCCCTGCAGACCTTCAGACAGATGCTGTCGCATCGGTGGAGATTGGCCTCGGCCATTTCGTCGGCAGCTTCCTGCTTATATTTCCGCACCCGGATAGCGCGGAATACAAAATACCAGAACGTGAAGCCACCCACAACGGTCTGAATCGTGGGATAAAAATCCTTCCAGTCGTTCCGTGCCCACATCCAGTAGTAGAGCGCGACCAGAACGGCAAAGATGATCTTACCAGCGACCAGTTCTTTCAACGTTACTTTTTTCATAGGAAAGTTCCTTTCTTGTGAATGAAGATAAAAACAGTAAAAAGCGAGGTGAGAAATTTCGCACACATTGTGTGATAAATATATCACATGGCATAGAGCATGTCAATAGAAAATGTGCGAAAAATATAACTTTTCCAGAACGCATGATGAACAGTCCAGCCTTCATGTGGACGAAGAACCCGGTGACCGCGCCTCCGACTGCGGCGGCATCATGGAGCCGGTGGCCGTCTGGGTGCGCAAGGGCGGCGAGTGGGCGAGCTGCAAACGCTGCGGAGAACTCAGCTCCAACCGGGTGGCGGCAGACGACAACCCCATGAAGCTCATGAGCATTGCCATGAAGCCGTTGTGCGCTCCGCCGTTCCCTCTGGACTATCTTGAAGAAATGACCGCCCTGATGGGCGGCGATGGACGGATGCGGTAAGCCGCAGCCAAAAACAAAAAGGTCGCTGTGCCGGAGAAGTGCTCTGCGGTACAGCGGCCTTTTGCAATTTACTCGCACCCGTATAGACGAAAATATTTCTTGCTGGGTCACTTTTCGTCCGGGGCGGAGTCGGGGGCGCTGCCGCTGCCGGAGTTCAGGATCGCCACGAACTGCTGCAGCTGCTTGAGGGAGCTGACACCCAGTTTGTCGTAGATGTTCTTGTTGTGGAAACGCAGGGTGCTGTCCTTGATGTCCAGCTGCTCCACGATCTCTCTGGAGCGCAGCCCGGCGGCATAGCCGTCAAAAATGCGGCGCTCGGTCTTGGTCAGGGTGGGGATGCCCGCCACGAAGGTCTGGAAGGCATCGGGCACCGACTCGTTGCGGCACACGTCTGCCAGCCGGGAAAGCTCGGTCTGCATCTGCTGGCGCTCCATTTGCAGCTCGTCCATCCGCCGCCGGGACTCCCGCCGGTCTTCCTCAAGCTGCCGGAACGCAGGCGAAAGGATGTGCCGGTGGAAGTAGATGCAGCAGAATACCACAAAAAAGGTGATGAACAGGCCGATCAGCAGCATTTGCAGATCGCCGGACAAGACCAGACGCTGGTAGTCTGCCATGGGGATGCAGACAGCCAGCCGGTAGGACTGTTTCTCGTTCAGGCGACAGATCTCCGTGATGCCCGCATAGGCGCCGTCGGCACCGATCAACTGGGTCAGCCCACCGCCCATGCTGCGCAGCACCAGCGTATCCCGGAGGGCATGGTAGTAGCCATCGGTGGTGCCGCTGCTGAGAGCGGCTCCGGCGCTCAGCTCGCTGCCCGCCGGAGCAAGAAGGCAGCTCAGACGATCAAAGCCTGTGGGCTGGGCAAAGCTCTGCTTGAAGTAGCTCTCACTGATCTCAAAGCCGCACAGCCCGTACATTGTGCCGTCCTGTCCCCGCAGGGGCAACACGAACAGCTGCACCTCCTCTGAGGTGCCGGGAATGCTGAACCGCTCGGTCAGCGTATAAGACTGGTACAGCGGGGTGTCGCTGGAGGTCATCCAGCGGTCGTAGTCCGGGAACTGGTCGGTCTGGAACTCCATGCGCCATTTGCGGTGGGGCATCACGCTGTGGGTCTTGCCCACCTCCGCACTGCCCCGGTAGAGCAGCAGGGGCACAGTGGGGGTGTCGGCCCCGCTTTTCTGCACATACAGCCCGGCGCGGGAATGCCCGGCACCCTCCATGCGGGTGTTGACGGTGGCATCCAGCAGCACAAAAGCGCCGGAACAGCTGCTCTGGCGCAGCGTGCGGCAGAGCGGCTCGATCATTTCCTCTTCCAGCGCGTTCAGCACTTCGGGGGAATCGTTCAGCTGGTCAAAGGTCATCTCCCGGCTGGCAAGCTGCCTGTCTACAAGGCTGCCCATATCTTCGGAAAGGTTCACGCCCATGATCGCCAGCTGGTCAAAATAGCGTTCCATATCGTTCTGGAACACCGAAAACTGGATCTCCATGCTGCGGGTGATGTCCTTTTTGGTGTTGTGCAGACTGGCAAACAGGAACAGCGCCGCACCAAAGGTCAGCACCAGCAGCACCACCAGAAGCAGGCAGGGCCACAGCAGCCGGGAGCTCATGGAACTCTGGCGGATCTTCTCACGTTGCCGGGCAAAAAAGTGCATCAAAGTCCCTCCTTTCCGGCTGAGCGGCAGACTCAGGCATTGTCACACAGCAGCTGCCATGTCTCCTCGGTCAGAGCCTCCAGCGTTTCGCCATTGGCCAGACGCCGGGGGTAGTCCTTCTGGCGCTGGCGCAGACTGTCGTAGAAGGTTTTCGTCTTGGCATGGTATCCCACGATCCCCGGCTCGGACACCGGGGTATTCTGGATGCGCATCTCGTTGTAAACATCGTACAGCCGCTGATAGCTCGGCTGCTCGAACGGATAGTCCGCAATGGCATCAAAGGCATCACGAGACACCGGCATATACCCGGTATCGGCGGCAAATTCCAGATTGCGCTGCTGTTCAGTGAGCCAGCGCAGGAACACTGCAGCGGCTTCGGCCTTCTGGTCGGTAGTCTTAAAGGCGCACAGGCCCACACCGGCCTGCGGCATCAGGGGCGTGGTGGTGCCTGCGGCGTGGGGCAAAGGAGCCAGCATCAGGTCGGTGGGCTCGGTGGTGTTGTCCGGGTAGGTGACGACATCGTTGTAATAGAGGATGGCCGCAGAGCTGCCAAGGCCCGCCAGCGTCTCGCCGGTCATCACCTGCGTGTTGGAGTACAGGTCCGACACCAGAATATTGCCCTGCACCAGGGCCTTGGCAAACTCCATCCACGAAGCACGAAAGGCCTTGTTGGTCAGGTCGTACCAGCTGCCCTTGTACAGCTCTCCGCTGCCCTGCTCCAGCGCGTTCAGCTCCACCAGACGCAAGGGGTAATCCAGCACGCAGAAGGGCTTGCCCTGCGACCACTGTCGGTAGGCACCCGCCATTTCAAAAAAGCCGTCCCATGTGGCAAGGGTGGAAAGCTGCGTCCCGGTGTCCGCCGCAAAGCGGGCGTACTGGGAGCCGTTCAAAAAGATGAGTTGGGTGGATTTGGACACCGGGAACACCACCTGCCGCCCGTCGATGATGCCGTCCTGCACAAAGCCGGGCACATAGGCCGCCATGTCCTCAGCGGTGAACCAGTCGTTCCAGTCCACAAGGGTCTCGATGCCCAGCGCACTGGCATCTGAAGCGTGGGCCGAGAACAGATCCGGCAGGTCCAGCGCACCGGGCTTGTCGGCCTTGGCATCCTGCAGCTGACTGCCAATGGCGGCGCTGTTGGTCATGTTGGTCACATTGAGCAGGATGCCCTTCTCCTTTCCCACCGTATCGTTGAACTCGGTGAGCAGACGGTTCATCGGCGAATCTGCCTGTTCGCCGTACACATGCCAGATGCTGAGCATGGTGGGGTCCTTGGCAGAGAGCAGGGTCTTGCTGCCGCCGCAGCCCGCAAGGACCAGACCGGGGAGAACTGCCGCAAGCTTCAAAAATGTCCTTCGTTCCATGTTCGTGATTCCTTTCCACACATTGCAGCCAGAGGGGGAAAACCGGCACAGGCAGGGCCGCAGTTCCCTGTTTTGGCGGAAAACCGCCTCCAAATCCCCCCCAATTTTTGGCTTTTTGGGGGGATTCCTTACGGGGAAGGCCCAAAATCCCCAAAATTTATTTTCAAATTGCCCCCCAAAAACGGCTATTCTAGGGGGGCATTTTTTTCTTGAGTATGATACAGTACAGACAGAAGATTTCCCATGCCGGGTGCGGGATGCCCGTTGTTATGCACAAGGCATCTCAACAAGTACCAACAGATTCTATCTATAAGGATAGCACAAGATGAGACAGACCGCAAGTGCAGAGAACGCCCCAGAGCCCGAAGCCCCCCTCAAAAAACAGAGGGATCAAAGAAAGGAGCACCCTATGAAGGAGACGAAACACCGCAGTGCCCGGTGGGCCCTTGGCGCATGGGCACTGGTGCTGGCTGCCGCTGTAGCGCTGACTGGCTGCGGCGGTGCAGCGGCCCCCGCTACGCCCGCCGGCTCCGGCGCAGGTGCCTCAAGCGCCCCAGGCACCGCAAGTACAGTGGTGCAGACAGCCCAGAAGGAGCGCATCACCGATCAGTTCGCGCTGGAAAAGAACGTTTCGGGCGTGTGGGGGGAGGACGCGGTGCAGTGCATTTCCGTCCATGTGCCCAAGCTGGAATGCGACAGCCCGGATGCCGCCTACATCAACGATGAGCTGAACGCCATCTATGCAGCGGATTTCCGGGAGTTCGAGGCCTACGAGGAGGCCGGGCAGCTGGGCGGCGAGTACCCGCAGATCGGTGTGGGCTGGGATGCCTACTGGTACGGCGACTGCGTCAGTCTGGTGGTGCGCAGCCGCTATGACGGCACCGCCCCGTGGCGTTACAGCAGCTGGTGCTTCGATTTTGCCACCGGCCAGCAGATCACCGTGGCCGAGATGCTGCAGCGGATGGGTCTGGACCCGGACACCGTGCAGCAGCAGGTGCAGCGGCAGGCCATGCAGACCTTTGACCGGGAGATGGCGCAGGGAGCATATTACGAGAGCCTGCGTCTCGGCGGAGATTTTTCGCAAATGCGGATGGACACGCTGGAATACAATGAACTGAAAAACCTTTGCCTGCTTTTGCCGGAGCAAAATCAGCTGGTGCTCCGGGGCAGATACAGCGCCGCGTCCGAAGAGAGATGGCAGCAGCTGGATATGGAGATCCCGCTGCAGACCGCTGCCCAGCCGCAGGCGCAGCCGGTGCTGACTGACACCTTCGACGGTGTGCAGGTGCAGCTGAAGGGAACGCAGGCCACCATCACCCTGAGCCCTGCACCCAAGACCGCCACCTGGGACACCGAGCTCAACCTCCGGCTGGAACAGGCGCGCACCTACCCGATCCTTGGCTCTTACAATGAATATGTGGACGTGTGCATCGGTCAGCAGACCGACTCGGTCTTCCACCCGGTGGTCTATCTGCTGACCAAAGACGGCGTGGTGGAGTATGTCGATGTGCTGCGCTGCCTTCTGTTCGGAAACGCCATGATCTGTCAGGACCCCATCTACATTGCCAACAACGGCGTGTCGCTGGAGCGCAGCGGCAATAGCAAGGTGAACCTGCGCCGGAAGGATGGTTCTGTGTTGGAGCTGGCTGACCTGTCGTCAGAGTGGAGCGTGCAGGATATCCCTTCTTCCATCACCGGCTCCTTCAACTGCGCCAACGGAAACTGGCTGGAGCTTAGCAGCGACGGCAGCGTTCAGCTGGGCGTGCAGAACAACAGCCGCATCGAGCAGGGCGATGCCGCGTATCTGGGCGTGGTGCCCGAGGGCATGGTGCTGGCCATCTTTACCGACACGGGGCTCGACTTTGTAGCGGCGTTCAAGATGGACCACCTGTCCAACGACCTGACCATGACCATGATCGACGGGCAGAACCCTTTTGCCGAGGGGGAGACCCAGCTGCAAATGACCTACAGCTACGGTTGAGAAAACAAGGAGAACGACCATGAAACACAAACGTCTTACCGCGCTGGTGCTGGCTGCCGCGCTGGTGCTGGCCGGGTGCGGCGGCACAAAAAGCAGCTCCGGCTCCGCTGCCGCCAGCCAAAGCACCGGCAGCAGCCAGAATGCCCCGGCGCTTGCAACCCAAAAGGAACGTATCACGGAGCAGTTCACGCTGGAAAAAACCATCCGGGACGAGTGGGGCAGCGCACAGAAGCTGACCATCCATGTGCCGCAGCTTGTGTGCGACAGCCCGGACGCCGCCTATCTCAACGATGAGCTTGCCGCCAGGTATGCGGCGGAATATCGGGATTATGAAAGCTATCCGCAGGCTGAGGTGTCGCAGGACGAATGGTGCTCGCAGACTTACATCGACTGGGACGCCTACTGGTACGGCGACTGCGTAAGCCTTGTGGTGAGCAGCTACTACGGCGGTACCGACCCCATCTATTCTCAGGGCTGGTGCTTCGATTTTGCCACCGGAAAGCTGATCTTCGTGACGGAAATGCTGCAGCGCATGGGTCTGGACCCGGACGAGACGCAGCTTGCGGTATACCGCGCTGCCATACAGACTTTTGACCGCAACATGGTGCAGCAGGGATATTACGATTCCCTGCGGGAAAGCGGCATGCTCTCCGGGATGCGCGCCGACACCCTGCGGGACAACGGGCTGGAAAACCTGACCGTTCTGCTGGAAAACGAAAATACCGTCACCCTTGTTGCCGGATACCACACCACCGCCGGCAGCGGCTGGCGGCCGCTGGAGGTGGAGTTTCCGCTGACCCCCGCCGCCCCTGCCAAAACGCCGGTACTTACCGACACCTACGGAAGCGTTTCGGTGCTGCTGGATGGCGACACCCGCACCGTTACCATCAAACACACCCCAGAGATCATCGCATGGGCAGAGGATTATGATATCCGTCTGGACGGCGATGTCACCCTGCCCATCCGCAATGCCTATCATAATTATGTAGATGTGTGCATCGGCGAGCTGGGCGCGTCCTTCCACCCCGTGATCTACCTGCTTACCGAGGACGGCTTTGTGGAGTATGTGGATGTGTTGCGCTGCCTGCTGTATGGCCAGAGCCTGCTCTGCGCCGACCCCATCTATATTGCCAACAACGGCACTGCGCTGGCGCTGCGGGACGCCGAGGTCAGCCTGCTGTGTGCAGACGGTACGGAAACAGAGCTTGCCCCCCTGACCGCTGAGTGGAACAGCCCGCAGCAGGTAGATTCCACCGGCAGCTTCAGCCTTGGGGAAGGGGAGGACTGGTGCTGGCTGGACCTGAATTCAGGCGGCGGCTGCCAGCTGGCTACCCACAACAACCGCTATTTCTATCAGGGTGCTGTCACCTATCTGGGCGCTACCCCGGACGGCACCGCGCTGGGCTTCTCTCTTATCCGCGACACCGAAAACGGCCCGGAATGGGTTGCGTTCAGCGCTGCATTGCAGTATGACTATAGCATTGATTGCCTGATCCTTACCCCCCTGAGCGGGCAGAACCCCTTGACGAACGAAACGGTCCCGCTGGTGCTGACCCACAGCTACGGCTGATAAACGAGCAGGAGGTGCAAGATGAAACACATCCCCTTGCGGTGTATCCCGGCCGCTTTGCTGGCCGCAGCGCTGCTGGCAGGCTGCGGGGCAAAGACCGCAGCCTCTGCCCGCCCGGCTGGCAGCCGGGAACTGAAATCGACCCCGCCGGATTCCATGCACGCCACCGCGGCGATCACCGAGCAGTACACCCTTGAAAAGGTGGTGCAGGCGGAAAACGGCAGCAAGGTTCGGCTGAACATCCACCTGCCCCGGCTGGAAAGCGACAGCGCCGATGCTGCCCGCATCAACGCCGAGATTACCCGCTCCTACGAAAACGATGTGCTGGACTATGCGGACAGCCCGGCGGCGGCCGACCCGGCCGTGTGGGATTTCAGCATTGAAATGAACTGGGAAGCAAGCTGGTATGACGATTGTGTCAGCCTTGTGGTCAGCAGCAGCTACGGAGGTACCGGCGCCCCCTTCTACGACGGCTGGTGCTTCGATTTTGCCAGCGGAAACCAGCTGACCGTCACCCAGATGCTGCAGCGCATGGGGGCAGACCCCGTTGCGCTGGAAGAGGCGCTTTACCGCGACGTGAAGCGCCGGGATGAGCTGGACCGTCAAGCCGCCATCGAGAGAGGACTGCTGCCCACCGGCAGCCTGAAAGAGGGAAACACCGCATGGTGGACTTCGCTGGACGAGCTGCCTTTTTCGCTGGACGGCAAGGGGAACATTTCCTTTGTAGTCAGCCGGTTCAGCGCCGCCCAGGAGGAATATGTAGACGACAAAGTGACTCTTCCTCTGGACGCGCAGCCGCTGCCACCGGACTGGGAGTGGCAGGTGCTGGCCGAGTGGATGGCAGTCACGGCGGTGACGCAGGGTGAAAGCTATGCCCCCGCCGACCGCAACGAAAGCTGCACCCTGCGGCTGGAACAGACCGAGATCACCGGCACGGTGACCGTCTCCTTCATCCGGGAAACATACGTCAGCCCGCAGATCCAGTCCGCTGCCGAGACCCGCACCGGAGAGCTGAATGCCGTCGCTGTGACCGGCTGGGACGGGGAAAAAAGTCAGGGCTGGAACCTGACATGCCTCAGCGAGGACGGCAGAAGCCGTTGGATCATCTCGATGATGGAGGACCGCTCGCTGCGGATGCAGTCCACCGGCCCCAAAAAGGGCAGTGAGGTCTGGTACGTTTTTCAGCGCACCGAGGCGTGGGACGACATCGGCTACACCGCCATCCCCCGCAGGCTGTGGGGCACTTACCGCGCCGGAGACGAGGCCGCAAAGGGCATCCGCTGGATGACCTTCCTGCCGGACGGCAGCTGCTGCATGAGCGTGGAATGGGACGGGTGGAACGGCATTCTGACCGGCACCGCAGAGGGAACGCAGGGCCGCATCGAGGACGGTACCGAGCTGTACTTCACGCTGACCGACCAGAACGGCAGACCCTGCGAGTTCGGGGCCATTCTGCTGAACGATGACGGCAGCCCCAGCGGCTACAGCCTGAAATACCGCGCCGGAGAAGTGCTGTTTGACCGGAATACGCGTCCCATTTACTGGAAAAACGACTCCCCGAATCGAACCCTCGTACCGTGACCGAAACCGAACGCAATGCGATGACAAAGCGTTGTCGCTTACAACAAACAAATAACAGGAGGAAATTACTATGGGTCTTATCAAAGCAGGTATGGGCGCACTGGGCGGAACCCTTGCAGACCAGTGGAAGGAATTTTTCTACTGCGATTCTCTGGACAAGGATGTGCTGATGGTCAAGGGCCAGAAGCGCACCTCCCGCCGCAGCTCCAACAACGGCGAGGACAACATCATCACCAACGGCAGCGGCATCGCCGTGGCAGACGGACAGTGCATGCTCATCGTGGAGCAGGGCCGCGTGGTGGAGGTGTGCGCTGAGCCGGGCGAGTTCACCTTCGATGCTTCTACCGAGCCAAGCGTTTTTACCGGCAACTTCGGCGACAGTCTGGCGGAAACATTCCTGACCGTGGCCAAGCGCTTTACTTACGGCGGCGACACCGGCAAGGATCAGCGCGTGTACTACATCAACACCAAGGAGCTGGGCGAGATCCTGTACGGCACCGCCACCCCCATCCCCTTCCGGGTGGTGGTCAGCGAGGAACGGGGCTACAAGCTCTCGGTGAACCTGCGGTGCAACGGCAGCTTCACCTGCCGCATCTGCGACCCGCTGCTGTTCTACACCAACGTGTGCAGCAACGTCTCCACCCAGTATGACGCATCCGAGATCGCACCCCGGCTGAAGAGCGAGCTGATGAACGCCCTGCAGCCTGCCCTTGCCACCCTTTCGGCAAACAAGGTGCAGTATTACGAGATCCCCGCCCACACGCTGGAGATCTCCGAGGCGCTCAACGAGCAGCTGTCCAGCGTCTGGCGCAAAAAGCGCGGCATTGAAGTGTTCTCCTTCAACATCAACTCCCTGTCCATCCCGGAGGAGCAGCAGAAGAAGATCACCGAGTGGGAAGAGAACGCCATGACCACCGATCCCACCACCGCTGCCGCCCGTCTGGTGGGCGGTCAGATTGATGCCATGAAGACCGCCGCCGGCAACACCGCCGGTGCCATGACCGGCTTTATGGGCATGGGCATGGCAGCCGGTGCAGGCGGTATGGGCGGCATGAGCGCCCAGAACCTGTTCGCTATGGGCCAGCAGGCCCGTCCGGACAGCGTGGACGCGCCCCAGCAGGTCAGCCGTCCCGCACCCGCCCCGGCGGACAGCTGGCAGTGCAGCTGCGGCGCTACCGTTACCGGCAAATTCTGCCCGGAATGCGGCAGCAAAAAGCCGGAGCCGAAGCCAGCTGCCGACAGCT
>ERZ1106983.180-NODE-180-length-89928-cov-48.215960_pt1 | contig 89928 bp, 60 predicted proteins | sample MGYA00403693_ERZ1106983 | MGnify/ENA primary metagenome ERZ1106983 (study PRJEB35170, sample SAMEA104062420) | human gut metagenome | biome: human gut; feature: human-associated habitat; material: faeces | place: Denmark | collected 2012-07-13 ...
CGTAGACAAAAGGAAATATAGCAGGACTGTAAATCATCAAAAAAGGTTGTGCCAATGTTTTGACACAACCTCCCTCCCAATCTTCTTTTCCTCGTAACTAATACGGAGAAAAACACCACTAATCAAAATTCTATACCTTGGTCTTATTGGAATTTAGAAATTATTCTTTCCGGCATCCCACCAGAGACGAGTACCACCTGTGTCGGCACCACCCAGTGCTCTTGTTAATGAACTGTACTGAGTAGGATTAGATGTTTTCAGACCTTCCGGATATGGGAGACGACGGATCATCTCATCTGTGTTAATGGCACCACCGCTATTATTCACTTTGACTTTAAATAATTTCGGATAACCGGTACGACGTTGCTCTGTCCATGCTTCATTACCTTCGGGATATATGGCAAGCCATTTCTGTGTCATGATTTTCTCAAATTGTTCTTCTGTACCGTTGGCATCCGCCCAATTGGGAGTAGTAGTGATGCGTGCATTCATATCGAATTGGGTATCGAACGGATCTTTGTAATCAGCTGGTGTCTTGTCACTTTGCAGGTAAGCATCAACTCCACCTACTCCCCATTGCTCAAAGGATGTTTTTACACCTGTCTCATAGCATATTTTGGGATCTTCTGTAGAGATGCCTCGTAAAGCAGCTTCTGCACGAAGGAACCATACCTCGGCAGCAGTCATTAAAATAGGGTTCGTTTTTTGACTGACTGTACTCTTTGAACATTCTTTATAGCGATTGTCGGCAGAAAGCAAGCCGGTTCCCTGTGGTACGCCTTTGTAGCTTCCAGCGTACTCAAAGAGTTGCGGAAGTTCTTTCACTACATCGTTCTCTTTCCATGTGATAACTGCACCATTTGCCGGATCATAATATTTGGACATGCGTGGATCATCATATCCGGTCAGTACAGATTCCATGGTGGCCCCCATGAAGACTTCCCCCCATGACTTGTTGATTTCACCCAGCGGATTATTGTAGCCGCCGGCAGTCGATACGGAAATAATCTCATTTGGTGCTTCCAGGAATTGCCCGAGGGTGAATGATTTCTGTGCTTGCTCGGTGGCAAGAGCTTTGTCTACGTTAGCAACACGCATGGCTAGACGCAAACGCAATGAATTGCCAAATTTAACCCATTCTGCCAAAGTCTTGTTAGGAGTCAGCATGTCGGCGTCTTTATACGGCTCTACGCCGGGATTGTCCTTGATAAAACTTTGTAAAGAAGTGATTCCTTTTTCCAGATCGGTGAAGAATTGTTTGTAGGCTGTCTTCAGATCATCTACATTGTCACCTTCTTGTCCGAATTTACTATATACCAATGGTCCGTAGCAATCTGCTACACGGTGCATCAATTCAACCTTCAATATTTGGGTTACAGCTAACAGCGCAGGCTGCTCTACGTTGATTTGTTCGCACTTCTGTACTTCGGGCATAATGTACGAGTAATTGTATGTCCAGTGAGTAGAAGTCCATCCATCGTTCAGTGCATATACGCTGTTCTTATCATTGAAACCTTGATTGAAATCATGGAAATAACCTGAGAACATGTCTTGCCCCAAATTTTGTGCGATTTGGAAAGTCCAGTTTTTACCTTCGCCCCAGTCGTAGTTAAAGTAGATACCACTCTGGATTATTTCAAACTTCAACAGATATTTTTGGAAATCATATTCCTGCAATTCGGAGTCAAACCCTGTATTGTTTCTGTTATCTGCTTCAAAATTGTCGGTACATGCGACTGCGATACCCAGCAATCCGCTTGCAAAAAGTATGGTTAGGAATTTATTATATTTCATAATCGTAAATGCTTTAAGTTAGAATGTGAATTTGATATTGAAACCAATGTTTCTGGTAGAAGGCATGCCGAATACATCTACACCTTGAAGTGAGTTGCCAACAGATAAGGTTGCATCCGGGTCGAACGGTGCATCTTTGTAGAAAAAGAACAGGTTGCGTGCTACCAGCGATACATCGATACCCTTGAATGCCTTCGTCTTTTCCAGCAGTGATTGCGGGAAAGAATAGCCGATTGACAATTCACGCATACGGATATTGGTAGCATCATACATATAATATTCGGATATACCATTACGACCACCTACTGATTTAAAGAATGGTTTAATATGATTCTCGTCGAAGCGAGTTCCTTCGTATTCTATGTAACCTCTATCACGGGCCTGTGCCGTTGCTTTGGTCACGCCATTTTGGTCAAGGACTGCTTGTGTCAAGGACATGACATCACCACCTACGCGGGCATCGATCAGGAAATAGAGACTGAATCCTTTATAGGTAAATGTATTACTCCAACCCAGTAAGCAGTCGGGGTTTGCATTACCCAGATAGTCGTTGTTACCAGTCTTTACAAGAGGACTTCCATCTTCATTGAGCTTTATTTTTCCATTCTCACGTACGAATGCATTTCCGTAGATATCGCCCAGGGAACCACCTTCTTTGATGCGCATCAGGTAAGCCATAGAAAGTCCGGAACTACCATAAATGAATGAAGTATAATCCGGGTGAAGAGAAATGACTTCATTGCTGTTTGTTGAGAAGTTGACGGCAGTTTTCCAACGGAAATTATCATTCATAACCGGAGTTGCATCTATTGTTAATTCTATACCTTTATTACGGATCTTCCCGGCATTGATATAGCGATATGCATATTTGTCTCCTGCGGCGGTGGGCATTCTCAACAATTGATTCTTTGTATCAGTCTGATACCAGGTAAAGTCAATTCCTAAGCGGCTTTGGAAGAATCTCCATTCCGTACCAAATTCGATAGAACTACTGATTTCCGGTTTCAGATCGCCCTTATTGTATGTGTCGGCTGCTTGCAATACACCACCGGCCTGAATAATGTCTACAAGGTTAGTGATACCGATAGGCAGGTCGTTACCTACTTGTGCCCATGAACCACGTACTTTACCAAAGGAAATCCATTCCGGTAGTTTTAATGAGTTATTAATGATCCAGGATAAACCAACGGAAGGGTAGAAGAAGCCTGAATTCATACTTTCCGTATGAGCCAATGTGGAAGACCAGTCATTACGTGCTGTAATGTCAAGATACAGGGCTTCGTCAAAGCCGATTTGTGCTGTTCCGAATACAGACTGAATGGTACGTCTCTGATCAATCTCCTGATTGATGGAGGCATTGGAGCCCATAACGATATTGGCAACCGTAAATAAGTTAGGTTTGTAAAGTGAGGCGATTTTAGAGTCGAGCATCAGTGAGTTGACTTTATTCTTGTTGATACTGGTACCGACAGCGGCATTCAATGACCATTTGTTCCATGTTTTATTGAACATGGCCATCACGTCGGCATAAATCTGGAATTGTTCGCTTTCCGACCAAACATAACGTCCGTTACTCTTTTCGTTATAGGTACCTGTAATATTGGGAGCTGTAGATGCATACATTTTCTGATCGAACTTGTCACTTACATAGTCTGCATTACCACGGGCTTGCAGAGTTAACCAATCGTTTATTTTCAGGCTGGCACTTAGGGATGCCATAGCGCGGTAACGCTTATTGGTGTTGGTAACACGATTCTTAATCCAGTAAGGATTTTGTGACCATTCGGAAACGTCTGTATACCAGTTTTGTACAGGCATACCATTTCTTGTCGGGTCGGCTACTTCAAAATTAGTAGCATATTCAGACATGTCCATTCCACGTGGGAAACTGTACAGGTCGACCAATGGATTCAGGTATATACCTCCGGATGCAGTGCTATTCTTAATCTTTTGTGTCATCAGGGTAGCATTTCCATCGAGTTTCAGACGGTCATTGAAGAAACTCGCTGTTTCGCGGAACGTAAGGTTGTGCTTTTGCAATTTGTTGGAATCAATGATACCTTTGGCTGTAGTGTTGGCATAAGAGAAGTAAGTCTGCATCTTCTCGTTTCCGCTTTGTACGGATATGGAGTTAATAGCGGTTACACCGTTACCGAGGAATTTGCCAACATTATCGTAGTCGGTTAATGACTTTTTTTCTCCCCAACTGTCAGTTCCGCTGGGGCCATACGAATTCTGGAATTCCGGCAGACTGATGGCATGATCGATGGTCAGATTTGAAGAGAAAGTAACTCTTTGCATACCTGCTTTACCTTTCTTGGTAGTTATTAAGATAACACCGTTGGCTGCTTGTGATCCGTAAAGAGCGGCGGCAGAAGCACCTTTCAGAATGCTCATACTTTCAATGTCTTCGGGATTCAGGTTGGAGATACCATCACCGGCGTCACGATTCACACCGTCATTTTCTCCACCCATAACGGTGGAAGTAGATTCAGTAGTCGTATTTAGCATAGGGACACCATCGATGACATATAACGGTTGGTTATTGCCTCCTTCGTAAGCGGAACGTGTACCACGGATAGAAACTTTGGCTGAGCCACCAAGGCCGGATGCGCTCTTATTGATTTGTACACCGGCTGATTTACCTGCTAATGCGGTTATCATATTTGGATCTTTGGCGCGTGTCAGTTCATCGCCACCCACTTGTTGGGTTGAGTAAGTCAATGAAGCTGCTTTTTTCTTGATACCCATAGCCGTTACCACAACCGTTTCCAGTGACAGGGCTTCTTCCTGCATCTGTACATTGAGAGTTTTCTGCCCGTTGAGAGCAATCGTTACAGGCTGGTATCCGATAAAGCTGATAACCAGCGTTGCATTAGTCGGTGTATTTAGTGTAAACTCACCGTCTATATTGGTAATGCAACCGTTTGTAGTTCCTTTTTCCACGACATTGGCACCGATAATGGGTTCACCTTTTGTATCGGTAACAACACCTTTTACAGAGATATTTTCTTGTTGTACGGCAGCAATGATTTCACTGGCCTTTTCATTTTGTTTGGTCAGCACAATATTCTTGCCTTCCATTACATATCTGATGTCGGTACCATTAAAGATTTCATCCAAAACTTCGGACACCGGTTGATTGTCTGCATCTACATTTACGGTGCGGCGCACGTCCACACTTTTCTTATTGTAGACAAACAAATACTCGGTCTGAGCCTCGATTTTATCGAGGATTTCGCCTACTCGTAACTCAGAACGGGGGATGCTAATTCTTGTACTCTGAGAGTAGGTAGCGTGGCTGTACGCCTGGAACGTTACAAACAAAAGAAGGAATAGTGTGATCTTCATAGTTCGTAATATTTGCTTAAATACTAAACTTTTTGGGCAAAAAAGCCCATTCAAAGAAATTTTTCTCATATCTTTGTAATGTGTTAAGTTAATAAATTGATTAAGGTCGATTTTTGACTGTTTCGGATCGGAAAGTATGGGGGTACTTTCCGATCTTTTTTGTAGGGGTAATTAGCAGACTGTTTCTTTTATTTCATAATGCTTTTCAGTTTAAGGGGTTAGTACTAAATTTTAAGGTTTTATCTTTGATATCAAATTATTTCTCGTAAATGAAAATCGAATCTTTTTCTTCGTTGATGCTGAATTCAAAAGGATGGTCTTTTGAAATGGTTCGGAGAATATGCTCTATACCATCCTGTTCGCGGAATTTTCCGGTACAACTGTCATAGTTCAGCAATTTAGGATCGGAAACGGTTATTTTTACATTATAGTACATTTCAAGTTTAGTGAGGATGCAGCTGAACGGCACATCATCAAAGCAGTACAATCCTTCTTTCCATCGCAGATATTCATAAGAAGGGAGTATTACCTTTTTGCATTTCCCGTCATAGTTGCCAAAGAATTCCTCTTTCTGTAAGCGGGTGATAACCTTATTACAGTTGGCAGGATAAATATCCACAATACCTTCTACAAGGGTGGTTTCAAACTCTTTGCTTCCTGCATAGGCACAAACATTAAAGCTGGTACCTACAACTTTCACCTTATTCATCTCTGTGTGCACGTAGAAGGGGATATCTTTGTTTTTTGCCACTTCAAAGTAGGCTTCACCATCCAGTTCTACGTTTCTTTCGCCACGCCCAAAGTTGGAAGCATAGGTCAATGTGGACTGTGCATTCAGCCATACCCGTGTGCCGTCGGCAAGAGTGATTTGTGCACGTTCTCCGGCGGGGACGGTTACTGTTTGTGGCAGGGATGCCTGGTTATATAGATAATCATTAGTCATGAAATAACCGCATACGCCTACGATGATAACGGCTGCTACGCGTATTCCCCATTTTAGTATCGGAGCCAGACGGAAGGTCTTTTTTCCGGCACTTTGTCTGTCGGAGAATAAGGCGACATCAAACATCATACGTTCTTTCAAGAAAGCTTCCCGATTTTCTTCCGAGGCTTCCACCCAGTCAAGGATGCGCTTTTCTTCTTCAATGGTGGTGGTTCCTTTAAAATACTTATATAATAGTTCTTGGTTCATAAGGTACTTAATTTGTTTGTTGAATAAGGGCGTTTTTTTCTGCCCCTCTATAATTAATACAGATGAACTTGGAACTACCCTAACGGAAAATGAAACTTTTTTTGTTTTTTCTTCGAAATGAGTTGGAAACAGAGAAATTGTCGGGAAGTGATGCTCTGGAAGCAGGCGGAATGAGATGTGTAATTTGGGTCAGGAACTCTTCTGAACCGTATCCGGTTCGTTCCTGCTTCGCTTCTATAGGAGGATGAAAATAGCGAAGCAGGTACGAGGAGGGTACGAAGAAGATAAGAACCGGGTATGGAGCGGATAGCTTTGTTCTGTTTTTCGGGTACTCCAAACGTAAGCGCATAGAATATCCGTGTGATGCACCGGAGGCACATCAGAACTTTATGGAATGTGACAGGAAATTGATTAATTGCCGGTATTAACTTGCCGGATTGGGAATTATGGATACAATGTAACATTCATCCGGAGCTTCAGCTTTAAATAGATTGTAAGCAATGCCTATGGCTTCCTCCGGAGAGTTTGCTTCAATATTCTTGTTGACATTCAGGGTCTCGAAAACTTGTTCTCCCTCGATAAGCACGTAGTATATTATTACAATATATCTCATAACTACCATGTTTAATAGCCAGCAATATTACTGATTTTGCAAACATATATCTTTTATTTATATTATCAAAGAAAAGTAGGGGAGTTCTGCTAAAGTAGGATAGAGGCAAGATAATCTTTCAGTTCCACACGCAGAATACGTAGGGCTTTGGTGATATGGAATTCTACTGTTTTGAGAGAGATATTCAGTTGTTCGGCTATTTTCTTGTTTGGCAGGTTGCTGTAACGGCTGAGCATAAAGATTTCGCGACTTTGTGGTGGCATCTTGTCCAAGGCTTTGTTTACGATATGCTGTATCTCCGTACTGAAAATCTTGTCGGGCTCACAATCTTTCAACGTGGCAATACGCAAGTCTAACTCGCGCTGACGGTGCGAATTTAAATCTTCCTCAATACGCAGGCGGGTTTGTTCGTGTTCCAGGTAATTGAGTGCCTTATTCTTGATAATGGTAAGGAGCAATGCGTGCAGACCTTTATCTTCTTCCCAGCGGTCGCGACATTCCCACAAAGAAATCATAGATTCCATAAGAATATCTTCAGCTTCTGCCCAGCTTCTGATGTAGGAATAGGCAAAGGCAAGAAACTTTTCCTGATTCTCTCGAAAGAAACGAGAAAATAAATCCATAGTATGTAGGTTTCCGGCTAAAGGCATTTTTAAATATTCTCTCTCTTATTTAAGGTTTATAGGGTAAAGTAACATAATCTTTTTGGAATACGCAAAAGTCTGAAAAGTTTTTTCTGTTTTTTTCCTTCCTTTTTTTACAAAAAGAAAGCCCGGCGGGTTTCCGTCGGGCTTTATATACTGAAGAATAAGGTGTTTCTTATTTCTTTTCAGGTCTTTCTTGTCTTTCCGGTCTCGGAAGCAATACTTTGCGGGAAAGTTTAAACTTACCGGTCTTCGGATCAATATCAAGCAGTTTCACTTCGATTTCATCACCTTCCTTGATACCGGCCTCTTCTACTGTTTCCAGACGTTTCCAGTCGATTTCAGAGATGTGCAACAAACCGTCTTTACCCGGCAGGAACTCAACAAAAGCACCATAAGGCATTACAGAACGTACTTTACCTTTGTATACTTCACCAACTTCCGGTACGGCAACGATGCCCTTGATAAGACGCATAGCGTCATCAATGCTCTTCTTGTTAGTTCCGGAGATTTCTATTCTTCCGATGTTGTCTACTTCTTCGATAGTGATTGTAGCACCGGTTTCTTCCTGCATACCTTGGATGATCTTACCACCAGGGCCGATTACTGCACCGATAAACTCTTTAGGTATAGTCATCGTTTCGATGCGCGGAGCATGAGGTTTCAGTTCTTCACGTGGTTCTTGGATAGTTTCCAGAATCTTGCCAAGGATGTGCATACGTCCTTCTTTAGCTTGGTTCAAAGCGCGTTCCAGGATTTCGAATGACAGACCGTCTACCTTGATATCCATCTGAGTAGCGGTGATACCATTCTTGGTTCCTGTTACTTTGAAGTCCATGTCGCCCAGGTGGTCTTCATCACCAAGAATGTCGGACAATACAGCATATTTGTCTTCGCCCGGATTCTTGATCAATCCCATAGCGATACCTGATACCGGTTGTTTGATCTTCACACCTGCATCCATCAATGCCAGTGTTCCGGCACATACGGTAGCCATAGAAGAAGAACCGTTAGATTCAAGAATATCGGATACTACGCGCACTACATACGGGTAGTCGGCAGGAATTTGTCCTTTCAGTGCACGCCAAGCTAAGTGTCCGTGACCGACTTCACGACGGCCTACGCCACGTTGTGCCTTGGCTTCTCCGGTAGAGAACGGAGGGAAGTTATAGTGCAACAGGAAACGTTCTTTGCCATGTTCCAGTACGTTGTCGATAATCTTCTCATCCAGTTTTGTACCGAGGGTAACGGTAGACAAGGATTGAGTTTCACCGCGAGTGAAGATAGCAGAGCCATGAGGGCCAGGCAGGCAGTTGATTTCACTCCAGATAGGACGGATCTCGTCAGTCTTACGTCCGTCAAGGCGTTTACCTTCGTCCAGGATGCTGCGGCGCATAGCCTCTTTTTCTACATCGTGGTAGTAACGGTCGATCAGTGCTGCTTTTTCTGCCAGCTCTTCTTCGCTGAACTGTGCTTTGAACTCTTCACGGATAGCATCGAAAGCGTCCATGCGTTCATGTTTATTTTTGTTGCCGGAAGCGGCGATGGCATAAGCCTTTGCGTAGCAAGCTTCGTGAACGGCTTTACGCAGTTCTTCATCGTTTACTTCGTGGCAATATTCGCGTTTTACGGTAGAACCAACAGCCTCTGCCAGTTCTTTCTGAGCCAAGCATTGCACTTTGATTGCTTCGTGGGCTGCTTTCATGGCGTTCAGCAAGTCAAGTTCGGAAACTTCACTCATTTCACCTTCTACCATCATTATGTTTTCGTAAGTAGCACCCACCATGAGGTCCATGTCAGCTTTTTCCAGTTGATCGAAAGTAGGGTTGATAACGAACTGTCCGTCGATGCGTGCTACGCGTACTTCGGAAATAGGTCCGTTGAAAGGAATATCTGAAACTGCGAGGGCGGCAGAAGCGGCAAGCCCTGCCAGTGCGTCCGGTATATCAATACCGTCGGCGGAATAGAGGATGATGTTTACATATACCTCTGCGTGATAATTATCGGGGAATAAGGGGCGGAGAGCACGGTCAACAAGGCGGCAGGTCAGGATTTCATAATCCGAAGCGCGTCCTTCACGCTTGGTGAAACCGCCGGGAAAACGTCCAGATGCGGAGAATTTTTCTTTGTACTCTACCTGTAACGGCATGAAATCTGTTCCGGGAACTGCGTCCTTAGCGGCACAAACAGTAGCAAGAAGCATGGTGTTACCCATACGAAGCATTACAGAACCGTCTGCCTGTTTTGCCAGCTTTCCCGTTTCGAGTGTGATGGTTCTGCCATTAGGGAGCTCGATCGTCTTAACAATTGGGTTAATCATAAAAAATGTTTTATCTATATTTTCTTTCAAAATTCGTGCAAAGATACATATTAATTCATGTAATCAGGTGGGAATGAGATAAAAAAGTTTATAATTGACTATTTTTTTAGGTTTCCATGTGGAAGAAGCAATGAAAATGCTTTGACTAAACTTGAAAAGAACTATATTTGCACGTTCTTTCTAATAGAAATTAAGAAGCTAAATATGAAAAAGATCTGTTTTGTTGCACTTGCCGCTTTGGCTTTAAGTGCATGTAATTCTGAACCGAAATTCAAAGTTGAAGGTGAAGTTTCAGGTGCCGACGGCAAAATGCTGTACCTGGAAGCGGCTGCTTTGGAGGGCATCGTGCCCTTGGATTCTGTAAAGTTGAAGGGTGACGGTTCTTTCAGTTTCAAACAAACACGTCCGGTATCTCCGGAGTTCTACCGCCTTCGTGTGGACGACAAGGTTATCAATTTCTCTGTGGATTCTACGGAAACTATCGGACTGAAAGCGCCTTATACTGATTTTGCTACGGCTTATACGGTAGAAGGTTCGGCAAACAGCACTAAGATAAAGGAATTGACGCTGAAGCAAGTGCAGTTGCAGAATGAGGTGAATGAGTTGGTGAAGAAGATGCAGGCTCATCAGATAGGTGCCGATGTTTTTGAAGAAAAACTGGCTACCTTGATGAAAGATTATAAGGATGAGGTGAAAACTAAATATATTTTTGCAGCTCCCAATACGGCTGCCGCTTATTTTGCTCTGTTCCAGAAACTGAATAATTACCTTATCTTCGATCCTTTGAATAGCAAGGATGATATTAAGTGCTTTGCAGCCGTTGCCACCAGTCTGAATAATTATTATCCGCATGCGGATCGCTCCAAGAATCTCTATAATATTGTGATTAAGGGAATGAAGAATACCCGTACACCGCAACAGAAAGTTCTGGAGTTGCCGGAAGAAGTTATTTCCGAAACCGGTATCATCGATATCAGCCTTCGTGATATGAAGGGGAATACCCATAAGTTGAGCGATCTGAAGGGTAAAGTAGTCTTGTTGGACTTTACTATTTACCAAAGTGCAGCTTCTGCTCCCCATAACTTCTTGCTGAATGACCTTTATACTAAATATAAAGATCAGGGACTGGTGATCTATCAGGTTTCACTGGATGCTGACGAGCATTTCTGGAAAACAACGGCTGATAATCTGCCTTGGATTTCTGTAAGAGATGCAAATGGAATTTACTCAAATGTGGCCGCTATGTACAACGTAAAGGAGGTTCCTTCTCTGTTCCTGATTAATCGGAATAGTGAGTTGAGCGCTCGTGGAGAGACTATAAAAGACTTGGACGCTGCGGTGAAAGCACTGTTGTAACTTGTTATAAATTAGAAGTTTTTATTTAAATATGTTACATAGCAGCAATTTTTGCTTGACACGCATTAATTAAAAGGCTATCTTTGCAAAAGAAAAATCGGAAGAGGGTTCCAGCATGCTGACCATGTTGGAATTCTTTTTTGTTATATAATACCATTTAGAAACTAAAAAGGAGGAAAAAAGTATGGCTTATATGTCAGAAGAAGGCTACAAGAAATTGATGGCCGAACTGAAAGAATTGGAGACGGTAGAACGTCCTAAGATTTCGGCTGCTATCGCCGAAGCACGTGACAAAGGTGACCTGTCGGAGAATGCAGAGTATGATGCCGCCAAAGAGGCACAGGGCATGCTTGAGATGAAAATCAATAAATTGAAGACGATTATAGCAGATGCCAAGATTATTGATGAGTCCAAGCTGAAAACGGATTCCGTGCAGATTTTGAACAAGGTGGAACTGAAGAACATAAAGAATGGCATGAAGATGATTTATACCATTGTTTCGGAAAGCGAAGCTAATCTGAAAGAAGGAAAGATTTCTGTTAACACTCCCATTGCACAAGGTTTGCTTGGTAAGAAAGTGGGTGATGTAGCTGAAATCAAAGTGCCGCAGGGCATGGTTAATCTTGAAGTAGTGAACATATCATTTTAAAGTAAAGGCAGGTCCGCATGCGGGCTTGCCTTAATTTATATATCATAAAAGTTATGGCAACAATATTCAGTAGAATTATCGCAGGTGAAATACCAAGCTATAAGGTGGCGGAGGATGATAAGTTCTTTGCATTTCTGGACATCAATCCGCTGGTGAAAGGGCACACGCTGGTCGTTCCCAAGCAGGAAGTGGATTATATCTTTGATCTGGATGATGAAGATCTGGCAGCAATGCATGTTTTCGCCAAGAAGGTGGCTCGTGCCATTGAGAAGGCTTTCCCTTGCAAGAAAGTAGGTGAAGCAGTGATTGGTCTGGAAGTACCTCATGCGCACATTCATCTTATTCCTATGCAGAAAGAGTCGGACATGCTGTTCTCTAATCCAAAGCTGAAACTTTCTGATGAAGAATTTAAAGCAGTTGCCGAAGCGATTCGCGCTGCATTCTAAAAATAAAACTCCTTCCTTTTATAATAAGAACGGGGGCTGAAATGGATTCAGTCCCCGTTTCCTTTATTCTGGTTTGAAAGTCTATGCTTTCAAATTCCGATATCCGGTTAGATGTAATCTTCCCCTAATTTTATTTGTGCGTCGTTTACGTATTTGCGGATAGAATGTTCTTCATCCTTCTTGCAAATCAGCAGTACATTGTCCGATTCAGCGATGAGATAGCCTTCCAGTCCATCAATAACGGCGAGTTTGTTTTGTGGGAGCACCACGATGTTGTCTTTACTGTTGTACATTAGAGACTCACACTTCAAGGTTACATTTCCTTCTTTGTCCTTTGGGGACAAGTCATACAATGACCCCCATGTACCTAAATCGGACCAACCGAAATCTCCTAATGAAACATATACATTGTCTGCTTTCTCCATGATGCCGAAGTCGACGGATACATTGGGGCATGCAGGGAAATTTTCGTCGATGAATGCTTTTTCGGCAGGAGTACCGTATACATCTTTACCAGGAATCAGTTTGCTTGCCAGCTCGGGAAGTAGTGCTTCCACGGCCTTGATGACAGAGTTTACATTCCACATGAAGAGGCCGGAGTTCCAATAAAATTCTCCGCTTTCTACGAAAACTTTGGCTAACTCCAGTTCAGGTTTTTCGGTAAAGGTCTTCACCTTGTAGAAATTATCTCCTGCTTGTTCGGCTATCTGAATGTAACCATAACCTGTTTCGGGACGGTTCGGTTTGATACCGAGAGTCAGCAACTTTTCTGATTGAGATACGAACGTCAAGCCTTTTTCGATGGCATCAAGGAACTCTCCTTCCTTCAGAATCAAATGATCGGATGGAGCTACTACGATATTGGCATTCGGGTTTAATGCGCGAATGTGATAAGCTGCCCATGCGATACACGGAGCAGTATTTCTGCGTGTAGGCTCCAGCAAGATTTGTTCGGGATTCAATTCAGGCAGTTGCTCCTTTACAAGATCTGCGTATAAATCGTTTGTAACGATAAGTATGTTCTCTGTGGGAATAACTTTATTGAAGCGGTCGAAGGTTTGTTGCAGTAATGACCTGCCTGTGCCAAAGAAGTCCAGAAACTGTTTAGGGAGCGTTTTTCGACTAAACGGCCAGAAGCGGCTGCCGATACCTCCACCCATGATAACACAGAAATTATCCTTATTTGTTGTCATATCGTTTGTTTTAAAAGTTTCTGCTAAAGTACACTATATTTTGGAAACACGGAATGTTTGTAGAATGTTTTATGACTTTTTTCTCCTTTTTTTAGGAAAAGTATTGCAGGTTTAGAAAAAAGCCGTATCTTTGCACCGCAATTGAGAAATCAAGCATGCCCAGATGGCGGAATCGGTAGACGCGCTGGTCTCAAACACCAGTGGATTCACTTCCATCCCGGTTCGACCCCGGGTCTGGGTACGAAGTAAAGCAGCTAAGTTGTTGTATATCAATACTTAGCTGCTTTCTTTTTACCTTATCTGTTCCCAATTTGTTCCCACAGAACTTCATTCTCTCCCTCGCTAAATGTGGTTGAATGCCTTTAAATATTGATTGCTTTGCAATTTGTAATGCTAATGAAAATCAATATGTTGAGTAGTTGAAGAACCATCAAGGTACAAACAGCAATAAAATGTAACTATTCAACGAATGCAAATGAAGTGCCTTGTCCTGATATAGCTTAACTATTTGGTCAAGCTATATCAGGACAAGGCATATTCAATAAGTCAACGGACAGTATGTGGATAATCACATGTACCTAAACTCAAACTTTTCAATCTTCGTGAATTAGGCATCATCAGAGGGACCATAAGGAGTAAAGGTCTGATACTATAGCAGGACAGCCCATTTCCGCTCTTTTGGTGGTATATGTTTATTGCTTTTCTATGTTGATATTAGGTGAAGCATAAGCCTTATCTAATACTAAAAGGAGAAGCGGAATCATTGTAGATGTTGTGGGATTAGCTTCTTCCACGTTGTACTTTAGGCGCAAAGTATCTGCTTGCGATATAAGTGAAACAGGAATGTACTTCGTGGGGCGATTGGTTTCGCAACCTATTACGGCGATGACAGGCGATGACGCTTTGACGGGTGAAATCTATTTGAGTGGGTGTACCACCTTCTCCCATAAAGGCTGCACAACCGAAAACACTGTCGAACGCCTCCTTGCTGTCGTAGTAGCAGGATAGATGAGGCGGTGCGTCGTTACGCACAAAGTAGCCGTGCGCTTCGGTGTAATCCACTTGTTTTGCTTTGTCTGTCATGCCGCACGATACCATGAATATCGCAGCGGCAACGATGGATAATAACTTTTTCATATACGATTATTTATTAATGTTTATTCTTATACCTATATTTAAGTCCAGATTGAATGGCTTGTCTTTATACACGTTATCCACGGAGCTGTGGTTGTCAATATAATAACTTGCACCCGGCTCGATGAACAGGCATGTGTTTTTGGCAATATTGGCTTCAATACCTGCGGAGAGTGTGGCAGAGAGTTGAAGCGGTTTTTCACTTACCTTTTGCTCTTCAATGGAATTTTTGCTGCCACCGATGACAAATTTCGTCTTGGCCTTGCCCGATACGCATTTCTCTACCATACCACCGCCGCTAACATAAATGCCGATACGCTTGCTGTTCCACAACTTGTAGCGGAGTTTCAGCGGAATGCCAACATAGTGGAGCGTTTGTTCCGTGTGATAGTAATTTTCTTTGGAACCCGATTCCATTGATGATGACAGCAGTGTGTACGTTATGCCACTCTCTACGGCAAGGGCTTCGGTTAAGGGTACCGATACACGAATGCCGGTACGCACGGGCAGCTTATAATGCTTTTTTGTTTCGGCATCCATCCCTTGGTTAAGTTCGAAGATGTCATCATAGGGGGTGTTTCCATCCGATGGTTCCCCGGGACCGGATCCAATCAAGGTGAAATTATCTTGTGTCGAAGTGTTGTTTGCCATGATGTTGCCTGCATAGAGCGATACGGAAGCTGACTTTCGGCTCTTCGACTTCGTAACCATACGGTCGGCAATCCACAGGTCGTTATAACCGCCTCGTTTTCGTTTGTTATCGGTTTTCTTTTCGTCTTTGCCATTCTTTCTTTCTTCTTTGCCGTTTGATGGAAGGACTTGTTCGCCCTGTATCGGTTCTTCGTCATGCGTTATCGTGTCATCGTTCGCGACCACTTGCAAGGGAGATTTTCCAGTGTCTGCCAGACGGATGGCTTGCGTGGTGGTAATCACGCCCGGTGTAGTGACTTGCGGCTTCGGCGTATCAATACTTTTGCCAATGCTCCTCTTGGCTATTTGCGGTAATTGGTCATTTGGAATGGGAGTATTGAAAAACAACGAACCTATACCCATGAGCAACGCAATGCAAGCAGCCGCTCCGCAATAGCGCAACCACAATGGAACGATGCGATGCTGACTTTTCGTCGGCAGATTGTCCACGATGCCGTTCCAAAGCTCCTCCGGCGGTTCGGGAAGGAAGTGCTCCTCTTCTTTCCTCAGGTATTCTATCAAATCGAAATCACTCATCTGTCGCTCCTTTCCTTATATTGGTTTATTTTCACTGCAAGCATCTTCTTCGCCTTGTGGAATTGCGAAGCCGATGTGTCTTCTTTTATTCCGAGAATGTGGGCTATCTCCTTGTGGCTTTTCCGCTCGAATACGTAAAGATTGAACACGGAGCGATAGCCTGCGGGCAACTCGCCTATGAGTTTCCTCACCTCTTCGTATGGAATGCCGTCTGTTTCCGCCGTTTCTTCTACCACGTCAGCGTATTCGTCCACCGATTCGATAAACTGCATTTTCTCGCTCTTGCGAAGAAACTGTAGCGAATTGTTTACGACGATTCTTGTCATCCACGACCTTAACGAAGCGTTTTCCTTCGGCCGGTACTTGTCGATATTCCCGAATATGGCAACGAAAGAATCCTGAAGCGTGTCGCGGACATCTTCAGGATTGACTACATAACGAGAACACACAGCGGTCAAGTAGCGGGCGTGCAAGAGGTAAATCCTCTTCATGGCCTCTTGCTCGCCTCGCCTTGCTCCGTCTATCAGTTCCTGCTCGCTGTAGTTCTCGTTATGCATCACGTTCATCCCGAATGACAGTTCGTTACTTAACCGTTACGTTGATGGTTGCCGACTTTTTGTTCTTGTCGGTCACGGTGACTGTTGTCTTGCCGGCCTTGACACCCTTGATGGTAATCTTGCTGTCCTTGACACTGGCAGTCGCGACTTTCGAGTCTTTTACTGTTGCGGTGTAAGGCGCAGTGCCCTTCGATACGGTAACGTCAACCGTCTTTCCGACAGCCATCTCCGCTGACTTCTTGTCAACAGTCAATGAAGACGATGCAGCCTTCACGGTCACAATAACCTGTCCTGTCTGTTTGCTTTTGTCAGTTACCTTCACGACTGCACTACCCTCGGCAACACCTGTGATTGTGATTGTCTTGCCCTTGGTTTTGACCGTTGCAACCTTCGTATTCGACGATCTTACCGTAAACGGGGTCATACCACTTCCGATAGTCACCGTAGCGGTAGCTTTCGGAGCTATTTCCACTTTTGCAGGATTGAGTTTTAATGTGTTAACGGGCTCGTCGTCATCGTTGTCGCACGAAGCGAATGTCATAGCAGAGATACTGATTACAGCCATCATCATTACTTTCAAGATATTGAACTTTTTCATTTTTACCTTTTGCTTTTTATTTGTTTATTACTGTTGTTCTTTTTTGAGCGCTCATCTATATAATACCGATGTCTTGAAAACCTTGCCTGCGGAAGCAAACTTTTTTTTATCCATAAAAAAACAAGACCGGCAACCTAAAGTGTGGTGCTAGTCTTGGCAATGACATAATTCTCTTATTGACTGACGATAAAGCGTATTGTTGGGCTATACGTCAAGGTTATTGCACTTCATAAAGTTCGATGGGAAGTTTATCCGGATCTTGAAGAAAGGTGAATTTGCGCCCTGTATATTCGTCTATTCTTACAGGTTCACATTCTACGCCCTTGGCTGTAACTTCAGCTATCGCTTTGTCTATATCTGCTACGGCAAAGGCAAGATGGCGGAGCCCGCAAGCTTCAGGGTGACTAACCCGTTGTGGTGGTGAAGGAAAAGAAAAGAGTTCCACAACATAAGTACCATCCGGCAGAGCAAGGTCAGTCTTGTACGACTGGCGTGAATCCCTATAATGTTCACTTATTATTTTAAGGTTCAAAATTTCAGTATAGAATCGAAGAGATTGCATATAATCTGAAGCTATGATTGCAATATGATGAACTGCTTTGATTTGCATAAGGTATAGAATTTTTAATTGTATTTATTACACTCTGTTTGTAATGAGGCTTACCTACACATATATTATAATTTAATAATACTATATTCTAATTCACTTAGCTATAGCATAATTGGGGTTACAAAGATAGATGAATTATCATTGATATTCCGTTATCAACACTGATTTCTCTACATTAAGAGAGGTATTTTCGCCTCCGATTATCTGACTAATTGCTGTGTTTTGTTTATTTTCCAATCATACGCCCCGTCTGCAACATCGCCCACCTCTTTGAGTGTGTGGCGATGTTTGATTTCGTCAAAGGGCTGCTTATGTTCCGCATAGCCACACAGCCAGTCACCAACCGCCTTTTGCATTTCGGTTGTTTCGCCATATTCCTGCATCACACTTTTAATGTCAGCGGCTTCCGATGGGGCAAAGATTGACTTGTGCTGTTCCGTTCCAAAATGGATAATCGCATTGATGGCTCGTCTGAACACCTCGCTTGCTTGGTAGAGAATATCGGCAATGACATTCAGAATTTTTCGGCTGGCTTCCAATGCCCCCTGCAACAAACGGATAGTGTTGTCTTTCTTCTTGGTGGCTGTAAGAACCGCTTGGCTGATGCGCTGCTGTATGTCTGCTTCCTGCGCTTGAAGTTGCCTGACGGCATCGTCCCTCTCAATGACTGATGAGCGACTTTGCGCCAAAGCCCTGTTTCGCTCGGCTTCGGCACTCTGCTTTGCTTCGACCAAAGCCTTTGTCTGTTCTTCCACTTTGTTTTTTACGGCATTGGGAAAGGCTTTCTTGATACGCTCGATGTCGGCTTTCAGTTGGGCGTTTTCCTTTTTAACCGCTGCGGATTTGCCGACCCCGACAATACTGCCGACACTGTCAAGTATGCTGTCCATCTTAGCCTTGCGCTCGTCTTTGAGCTGCCTTTCCTTATCGGCAATCTCGCTATCAAGTGAAAGGCTGTATTGTTCTTTCGCCTTGTTCTCGCCCTCAATGGACTGCCGATCGGCTTCAGCTTTCTCCTTGGCGGCAAGGGCTGCTTCCTTTTCGGCTTTGACCTTTTCGGCTTCCTGTTTCTGTTTGGCGATGATGAAGTCGTTTCGCTCCAAATGTTCCTTGCCTGTCAGCTTCTTTGAGGTGCCCCTCTGCATCTCCAAACACTCAGCCAAAACGGTCTGCATTTCGCACATGGCTTTCTCGTCCAGCTTACAGGACTTGCCTGTTTCATGGTTCATCCAGTCCCAGACGATATGTGCGTGAAGATTGGGCTTCCAAGTGGCAATGTCTTCGGGATTGCTGTAATGCCCCTCGTCACGGTGGATGAACACTTGCAGGGGTGTGATACCCCAGCGTTCCTTGCACACCTCACAAAAATGCCGTAACTGTTCCATAGTGGTATCTTCCTTGATTACCACCACGCCCTCTTTGAGCGGAGTGCTGCCACGGACAATGGTCACCTTGCCTGTCTTTTTGTTCACCCGTTCACGGTCTTTGGTCTGCATCGCCCGACCAGTCTTTTCCTTGACCATTGCGGCTATCTGATTGTAGCGTTCCGTGAGCGATGTATTGCCAAAGTCAGGTGCTACCCATGCTTCATTCTGCGGCATGAGGTCAGTGCGTATATAGAACTTTTCTTTGTTGATACGGGCAAGGTATTCTGCTGTCCGCCTGTTATGGGGTTCGCTACTGCCGATGTTGCAGGGCTTGATGTTAATGGATGTCTTCTGTGCCATAAGTTTACTTTATTCGGGTTTCACAATGGGTTATTAGGGCAGAGCCTTAATCGGAGGGTGCAGGGAGAGGGTCACTTCTTGCTCCGGGTTCTCAGGGGTGGAAGCCACTGAGCGGAGTTTCCAAAGAGAGGGTCACTCTTTGGTCGGGTTGCATAGGGCTGACAGTCCTTGCCGGGTTCTTAGGGCAGCGTCCTGAGTGGGACGGGGCAACGCCCAGCCCCTCGGGAGAGCCCACAACTACGGAAGCGAAGCGTGTAGTTATAGTGGGCTACTAACCGATGCGAAATCACAATACTCTATAAACGAATGGGTTGTATATGCAATTACGGAGAGAAGTAACAATGTGGTAACGATAGAGGATTTTATCTGCATGCTTCTGCAAATACCTTTTTGAGCGTAGCAAATGTACGATAAATAAGTGATTCTTGTGTAGCGAAAAGAAAAAAGGTGGGATCTCGTTCTCTTTTAGTTGGTGTTGTTGGTAGATGTAAATATAGGCTACGCAACATTTGGGCAATCGTTGGGTGTGGTGTAAAAAGGCAGGTTCATGGATGCCATGAACCTGTTTCTTGTGATATATAACTTCAATCAGTTTTTTTCGTTTGTCGTACCAGCTTCTGGTGCTGTTCGTGCAGTTCAGGGAACTGTCTTCTGATGAACTGTCCAAACGAACAGTCGTTGAACCCGAATCGTCTTGCCAGTGACTTTATACTCTCGGTTGTCGTGGCGTACAGGTGTAAAGCCTCCTTGTATTTCTCCATGCTGTGCGGTGCCATTACTCCGCCGTTTTCCGTCTTTCTCATTCCGAGACTGGCATGTAGTTCCGGCTCATGCTCTTTCAGGTATTGCCTGAAGCATTCAGGGTGAAGACCGAACTCTGCCGCGACCTTTGCCGTGGTAAGCCCGCCCTCTTTCAGCCGTGCGATGGCTTCAGCGTATTTGGCGGCGGTGTCGGGATTGTATTTCCGCACGGACGACCAGTCCACAGGCTTGCCTTCCTCGTAAGGGATACCTTTCCGCTCACAGACCAAATCCTTGTGCCAGGTTTGCAGATAGTCGTAGAAACCTCTTATCGAGACGCCTGTCCGTTTGGCTATTTTCCGAGCGGACATGGGCGTAGTGCGGTACAAGTGGAGAGCCTCGGTATATTTTTCGATTGTTTCAGGGGTCGGGGCATGAAGCGTTCCGCGTCCCGTTATCTTGCCCTTGTGTTGCTGTTTGGTGGCCTGTTCGCGTATCTTGATGCGGTTCCCGACCAGCTCCTTGTGGTAGAATATCAGGTGTTGTTCCAATCCGGTGTAGGAGACATTACAACGGTCGGCGGCCTCCTGCACCGTGACATAACAGTCGGCACGCAGAAGCTCCACCGCTTCGGCATACTGCTCCTTGCACCACGGGCGCGTCCCACGGGGCAGACCGTCGTCCAGTCCCAACCGTTGCCGTGCCCTCTCGCGGGACTCCAGCACTTCGGGATAGTGCGTCCGTAACTGACGGCCGAGGTTCGTACCGCTCAAACCGAACTCATGAGCAATTTGCGACACGTTGTATTCGATGTAATCCATGCTGTCGCACGCGGCAATGGCCTCCTTGTATTTGGCATGAGTTTCCGGCCGTTGTCCACGCCGCTGGTTTATCTTGATGCCGTCCGCTTCCTCCCGGCTGCATTTGATACCGTTGCGTTCCAGCATCAGATGCCGATGGTAGATACCTATATAACGGGAGAATCCGCTGATGGAAATACCGCACTGCCGGCAAATCTCGGCAATGGAAAGGTCTGTGGCGGTATATAGCTCATAAGCTGGGCGGTATTTGGCTTCCGTCTCCAGTTTGCAGCCTCTGGTCCGGTTGCATTTTTTCTTTTTTAAGGCTGTCCTGATTTGATTTTGTTTTTTTCCGTTGATATACAATTCACTTACATCACCGCTAATCGTCAAACTTCCACCGGTAACTGTCAAGTTATGTCCCATACCATTAAGTGTATATCCATCAGGAAGGGTCAACATAGTATTTCCGACTAATCCGAGTTGAAAATTATTGTAGAAGCGAATGATCTTGTCTCTGCCGCAATATGCATCGAGATTTTCCGGTTTGCCGGAAGCGAGGGTTGTCATGAAACTTGTCAACTCCTCTTGTTGGCAGATTCCTTTCGCAGCCATATTAGTAGTAAGGCACAGTTCCGACGCAGAACTGTGCCGTGATTTGACATCTTGCATAGCGACAAGCATTAAGGAGTGGTTGTACTATGGATATCATAAATGCAGGGGCGTATCGGCATTCCGTCGCAGGGATAGAAAAAGTTTTTCGGACGGATATAACTGCTCCCAGCATAATCTTTGCGTGCAAATTCAAAATTATACGAGTTATTGTCATCGCCACTGCTTCCATCGCCATTCTTATTTCCCGCTGTCCATATATAGCCGATAGGATCATCTATGTTAACTTGGTATGCATTGGAATTATCATCCCAATCACGATAGCCCGTCTCGGGGAATATAATTGACTGAAGTTTATCGGGATTGATATAAAACTCGTACAACCCTTTTGAATATATCCCGTTTTCCCCGCATGTTCCGGTAGTTGGGTTATAATCCGCAATATTTTCAACTCGTACGTCATACCATTCGAAAGGTGTGTTGGTGTTATCTCCCGTAGTTGTAAAACCGGAAACGGCACTATAGTGAGGTACTTGATAGCCAACCGGACATGGGTCATAGACAGTCTTTAGGCTGGGCGAACCGGGTTGAACTTCGATTCGCCCTTGCCATAAATTACGGTATATCTCATTGTCGCTCAAGTAAGGATAACCCTCGCCAAGGTTCTCTTTACGTCGTGGATTATGCCACTTTTGCGGATTCTTTATGAGCACACCCTCATCTACAGCCTTCCGGGTGGTATAGCGTTCTCCATCGGCTGTAGTACTTGCAGAGAGCATAGGTGGATTCGTAGGATCAGACCAATCAGTAGAATAATACCGTAGCTTATTTTGTACATTTCCTGTTGCGCCGACGAAAGGATCTTTGCGTCCCCATTGGTAATACGGATTGTTGCCGCGGGTAAAGGCTATGTGCGATTTCTGTTCAAGCTCTACCTCCTTTACTTTAGTGCCGGCAGTGATTTTCACCTTACACTTGCGGGCCTTATAATATTTTATTTTATCGCCGTGACCGGAACACCAGCCCAAATTCACCGGTAGAAGTTTGAACTTTTGGGAAGGGTCATGACTGGTGACTTCGATGTTTTTATCATCCTCTTCAAGGTAGCTGAAATTAGTCACCCAAATGTGCCAGCTCCACATGACAGAAGGAATAGTTGTATTACCGTTCTCTTTCATATCGGTACTGACTCCTATCACGGCGTTTCCTTGCTTTATATTACCACTTTCAACACGGAATAGGATTCCACCTCTGCCTCCGTAGGCATCAGGAAGATATTTTATGTCTGCGGTCGGATTCCAAACTGTATATGACACTAAATTATTCTCATCCTGCCATATCAAGAATGCACTTTGGGGAGTATATTCCGGTATAGTGCCTTTAATAAAGGGGCTTGTTATATCATGCCCCAAATAATCCTTAAATGTCGAAAGGATTTGATCGCCTGTATAACTGCCTGTGTATTTATAAGCATTTTCGTTTGGCTGAAAGTTATGATAGGCGTTGCCATACACCAACGGTAAAATATAGTACCCCGGAGCATCTACTATATAGCAGTTGGCCGTGCATTTTATCGTTGCACTGGCAGGAGCAACTATTTGTCCCGGATTGGCGAGGTTGTAAGGAGCAGCCTCCGAACCTTTTGGCGAAGCATCCTGAAGCAGCTTGTCTATATCTATTTCCTCCTTGTTTAAAGATTTTGGTTTGAATGTGACATGCTTTACATAAGGGAGATAACCGTCCGTAATGACTGGTTCAAACCATTCGCTTTCTTCAGCGGGCTTGTAACCATCGCCTTCATCAATTTCCATTTTCCAGTTCACCATTGTGTTGTTTTCCTCTATGTAACTGGTGACCGTGATGGTATTATCCTCGAAATTATGTCCATAGTTATAATTAGCAGTTCCCGGACGATTCTCCGGTATGAAAACCTTTCCCTGATAATTCATCACTTTAGGTTCTGTCACTTCAAGAACCTGTTGTTTGTATTCTATGTGCCAATCTACATCATTACCATATCCTTTAAATTTCAAGGTCAGTTTGTAGTGGCAGTTTCGTGTAGCGTTGTAGTCTTTTTCCACATTCTGTCCCAGCATGAAACGATATTTTATGATTCCGACTCCCGGTTTTCCAGGATTCTCCGAACGGTAAATCGCATCAACCTCGATGTATGAGCCGTAGGGTACGTCATCTTTCAATCTGTAAGTATCGTCGCCTGGCAATCCGGGATAATCCAACTGCCCATCTCCGTTTGCATCTTGTCGCTTGTCGGGCATATTTTCTCCTGCTCCCTGCCTATTCTCGTAGAAGAAAAGAGATTCTGCCGTTTCCCCATGATTCCCGTATGTCAGAGTTGGTGCATGATTAGTAACGACGGCTTTATATTGGGTTATGAAATTGTCCAAACCAGGCTGAACATCTCCCTCGAAATATTTTATAATCCCCCCATCATGTATGAGTGAATCAATGTGGTCGGGAGTATTCTCGGTTCCCAGCGGGCATGACTTAGGTATATCTTTTATGGAGGCAGCCATAATATAGATGGATACATTATCATTGAGGTTCGTACCATCGTATGCGATGGTCACTTTGGAAGCCGCCCGGCGTAGCCACGCATGGAGTTTTACGCTTTTTTCATTCACTACAAGAGACTCGTCATCCGCCGACAGAGCGGGCACGGAACTTTTCGTGAAGAAGCCTATCATTTGGCCATTGTTTGCCACTTCTTCGGAATTCCATGTGAGGGGAATATTCTTGAGTCCGTCAACTGTTTTTATAGCGTCATCATATGACGTATTTGTAAGCAGGTCGGGAATATTCGCCACGGCATACATATAATACTTGCCGAAGTCGATTTCTTCCGGCAGCTTGAAAGTGGCGCGTTTGGTGGTTGTTTCCGCTGTATGGTGTTCGCCATTTGGATTTGCTTCCGCATCTTTATCCGTACGGTTTTCATCGGACTCGGAATATCCCTCTATCTTCCATTTATTTTTTAAATTCTTGTCTTTATCATACAACAAAACATGTAAACTACTAATATCCTTCAGTGCGTCTCCAGCAGCCCGTGTCCGACTCAGTGCCGAGGACATGGGTTTGAAGTCCAAAGTGGCGGATATACTTGCCTTGCCTTCACCTATGATTTCTTCTTTCATAAATTCATCATAGCAACCTGTGACGGTTGCTATCATCAGAAAGAGAATGATATATCGTACAAAATGCTTCATATACACTTATTTATTGTTTTATAATCCGAATTCCGGTTCAAGTTTTACCTCGCTATATGGAATCACATCCACTATGATTTCATTACTATTATACATTGTTATATCCACCACGACATGAGTGTTGCGGAAGAGTGCCTTCAAGTTGGGTAACTTGCAGACGAAAGGTTCATCTCTTCCGTTTATCTTGATTGTCAGGGTGTACTCCTGCTCACCGTCTGTTGCTCCCGCTTTGGGGCTCTTGCTTTCGGGCAGGTAGAAAACGGGAATATTCTTCGCCACACCCGGTTTTGAATTATTCGGGTTGTCTATATCCACTGTCGGCAATCCTACAGTAACCCTCCCATGGGTATAGGTCTTTTCCTTATCCGCTTGTTCAGGCAGTTCGTAATCCTTCAACCAGCCGGCGGCTTCCGTAGTGGCGTAATCGTCATCCTCGGACGAGGCATCGGAAACCTCCTTCAACCAGTCTATCCAAGTTTTTCCGTTGAAAAGTTCCTCATTCTGTTCGCTGTCATTGACATGCGCCATCAGAAAGTTCTTATCGGCATGGTTCGCTATGGTGAAATTTTCCACAATTACTTCCTCACCACGCCAATTCATAAAGTTCACCATGAATTTGGTGGCGACACGTATCACGTAGAACGTCCCATCGAAATTCCCTTTTTCAGGAAAATTTATCTCGTACATGGAGGACATTGGGATGGGTTTTCCGCCCGAATAGTCAGGGGCGAAATATAGGTTGCTCACTGCGGCTTCAAAGCCGGGCATTCCTTCTGTATAATTGTTGAAGAAAGCGGTCAGCGTACTGTTTACACCTGCTACGCCCTCCATTGCGGACACGCTCTCTTCGTTGGCGAAGAGGTATATCTTTTTCTTTTCGTTGGGAGTTACTTTGAGCAGGATGAATTTCTGTACTTGCGAACCCTCCAATGCATAGTATCGGTTGTGTTCCACTGTTCCGTTTTCATGCAGGACTATGACACGCACGTTGTGCATCTTCTCATTGTCGGGCAACGTTGCTATTCCTGCCCTCGTCAGTCCGACCGGCTCTATGTTCAAATACAGGGTAGCTTCCGAAATCTCCTCAAGCAAGGATTCTTCCTGACTGCTGCACGCCACCATAAGCGGCAGTGTCAGTGCCGCCAGGCAGATTACGATGCTATGTATAATGCTCGGTTTCATCAGTCAAATCCTTCTTTCCGGTTATTCAATTTCAACGTTACTCAGCACCACACGCCATGACAGAATCTGAATGACGCTGCTTACCCATTTGTGGTTATCGTCGAGAAAGAGGGTCATCACGCACTCGTCCAGACGATCGAGGAACTCCCGCTTGTCCATCGGATAACGGTATTCATTCTCGTAGTACTCTTTTCCCATCAAGGCATAGTCTATCACCGGGATGCGGGCCACCGTTTTGCCGTCCTTGGTGTCGATAGCAAGTATCATCTTCTCGCGGTGTGTTTCTATCAGGCGACCCACGGTGAAGTCAGCAACGAGTCCTTTCACATTACTGATGGCACGGGTACCGTCCTTGTCGATGCCGGCCTCGGTACTTAGTATATCCCAAGGGCGGTAGTTGATATTCTCGTCGGTCATCAACTCATTGTCGTGTGCCATAAGACCGTTTTCATCATCGATACGGAAGATGAAGTCAGCCTCGTTTACATCCTCTCCCGACAGGTGGTGCAAGATAACACGAATGTGATTGGTGTTCTTTATCAAAGGCATGGTGTATTCATAGCTACCGCCATCATCGTTAACAGGCAGCGAGACATCCAGCATACCGTGGAAAAGGCGATACAAGTGTTCCTCACTGTATGCGCCCAACTCATCATGCTGGCGGTTAAGCGCACACTTCAACTGCTCCATACGGGTTTCTCCCACACGGGCTTCGGGTACAGAGAATGATTCGTCATGCTCACCGTCGTTTTGAAGTCCGCACCAGGCAAGCAGCTTATAGTCACCAGCAGGCAGATCGAGCAGCATCGAATAGTTTTCTGCCATAGCCGGATCAATCTGTTCCTCACGTTGCCATACCAATACGCCGGAAGGGTCAAAAGCATATAGATGAACGGATGAAACCTCGTTGGCGAAAGCATCTGCCCATTTCAAGTTCTTGTCATAGCGGAACTTGAGGCGATATGATACGGAACAATCACCCTCGTAATCATAGATGACACTGTCGCATGACACAAAAGCGATAAACGGCAATACTGCCATCGCCGTCATCAACACACGCAATGCCTTTCTCTTTATATAAGTCTTTATTTTCATGCCGTTTATATTCCTATATTTGTTTTATATATGTCGGTTGCGGGTTTTATCCCGCAAAGAATTTCCTTAACAAGTGGGAGTGTCTCCTTATGGGACTCCATGGTTGCGTATCTCTCTTTGCACCGATACGCGGGTGCTTCCGTTTTCATCTGAGGGGGAAAAGGTTTGAAAGGTGGGGAGATATATCATCCCCTCGGGTCTCTCCCCACCTTTTTCTATTTATTGTATTTTCAGTATTACCACTTCAAATCGATGTCCTGGTTTACAACACGCCATGAGAGAATCCGGATCTCGGCAGCGATAAAGGTATCGTCATCTTCCGGCTCTTCAGGATAGATAACTTCCCCTGGGTCGTAAACCGGAGTTCCCAGACCGGTAAGCGTTTTGATATTGGCTGCATAAATGTGGTTACGTACCACACCCTTTTTACCTTTGACGTTGACATCTGTTGAGGAACCGTTCAGGTGCTGTATATCAAAGTAATAATAGGTGTAACCTTCTTTCCAGACTTTGGCACCGCCAAGACTTTCCAATACTTCGTTTGCATCTACAGCAGTTGCATCAGCCGAGCTGGAGCTGTACCATGTCTTTTTAGCAGCATCAACGGTCAATTGAGCATATACCTTGTAGCGACCCGGTGTGCTCTGATCTGCCTCTCCGGCTGTAGTAGCTGTTTTCAGTTCTATGTCAGTGACATCAATCCCCACCTTTCCGGTTCCTTCTGCATTGTTTTTCCAGAGGCCTGAAGCTGCCGCATATTTCGCTATCAAACCGTCAATGGTAGTTCTTTCACCTGCATATTCTGCAAACTCTATCGGGGTGATACCGTCTGCTTTAACAAGCTGGGCGGCGATAATCACCTGTGAGGGTTTGGTAGGGTCTGTTCCGTTTGTATAGTCATCGGAAGCGTTCTCCTGCAGATATGTGTAATTTGTTTTTGGGCTTCCTTCTGTGCCGGCATCGAAAGCCGTGATGGCATTGGCTGCGGTTGTACTATTTGCGGTGTTGAACGGGCCATAGTTGTAGATCATTGTTCCCGGATTCACTGCCCAGAAAGAGCGGTAGTAGTCTGCCGTATTCCAAAGAAGTGTTGAACCGAACAGAGCCGAAGTCCACTGAGGATTGATTTCCTTCATCAGGCGTGAAGTTCCAGCAGTTGCGGTTACGTTCCATCCTAAGAATTTAACGTAGATTTCCTCGTTGTCGAATTTCTCTGAACCATCGGCAGATGTTTTGTAAACACCGTTAGCGTTAGCTGTAAGACCGACAGTTAGACGGGCTTTTGCCAACACGCGCTCCACATGGATGATCACAGGGGCTGCTTTTGCAGCTTCTGCTGTGGAGTACAAGTGTCCGGCTACATTCACGGCTTCCATCTTTGTGGTTCCATTGGCATAAACGGAACTGCTCATGATAAATGAAGTTGTGCTGCTGTGGTCAGCAATTACCTCGTTAAGTTTGGAGATGCTTTCTACTGCTCCAAGATCTGATTTCGGATTAACCACAGCCACGATAGAAGTAGGGACCTTGTCTTTCTCTGGAGTCTGAATTACCAGAGTAGCCGTGAGGATTTTCTCCACATTTGGCATGTCCTTCTCAGTACCCGTCGGATTATCTACATCGTGGTATGTGCCGCCGCTTTCCCCTTTTACTTGTGCCGCATTGCCGTCTGCGTCGAAAAAGTAGAAGCGCACTTTTGACACTGTGTTTTCTTTACCCTCACCTTCTTCGTAATTTCCTTCTAAGTTGGTAGCGCGTGTCAAAGTGCTTGTGGCATTGACACTCACGGTTAGGAACTGCGGCTCCCCATTGTTACCGTTGTCGGTACCGGAGGTGATGTCTTCCTCGCTGGAACAGCCAACGAACGCCAGTCCGGCGACCATTGACAAGATTAGAGTTCTAATTCTCATGTTGTTAAAAATTAAAAGTTATTAATAGGTTTTTATCTCTTTTGTCTTTCATTCAATTCATTCAGTGTGGTGGCTGCCTGTTCCAGCCCCATGTCCCTCGCCGTCTCCAGGTATCGCCTCGCCGTTTCGTAATCCTCTTTACGGATGGCAAGCGCAGCACGGGCATATACGGCTTCGGGGATATCGCCAGCCTTCTCTAAGTATTGCTCCGCACGGACATAATCGTCTCGCCGTATGGCAGCATTGGCGGCATTGAGATTGGCAATGGTGTCATTCGGGAAGATACGCACGGCGGTCTCAAACACATCAGTAAACTCCACTGTGCCCGGTTCATACTTTCCAGCAACGAGGTAGAACTCGTTGAGACTCAGCTTCTGCGGCTGTTCCGCCATGATGCGCTTTATCTCCTCAGCCTCGCTGAACTTGCGGATGTTGTAGTCGATGCGGTAGTCCGTATGGCGCAACGCGGGATAGAAATTCTGCAGCATGAAGCGGTATTCTTCCGGATAAGTGCGCTTGATTTTTGTTTCTTTGGCATCCGGTTCCATATCGCTATCTATCATAGTCAGAATCTCCGTGCGGTGGTTGATGTTCGACTGCTCCACGTAGCGGCGCAAGCCCGCCCAGTCTTCCGGTTCGTAGTCTGTCCGGATGATACTGTCCGCAAAGTGGTACAGCTGCCCGATGTGTTTTTTAAGTGCGGCTGTACGCCCGATGGCAAGGTCGGTATTGTGCTTGTAGGGACTTTCCGGCGAAGCGAAACCTTTCAGCCACACAGACGTGATGGTAACATCCTTGTCGTTGCGCACGGAGTCTATAGTCGCCTGTATTTTGCCCAGCTCGACCGTGTTGCGACGGTAATCGGGATAAATCACCGTCTGGTCAACCGGAAAGTCGATGTATGCAGAGCCGGACAATGAACGGCTTTTCATGATTTCCGCTTTGGGCTGCACAAATACCAGTTCCGGGAAGAAAGCCTCACGATGGCGGCCTACTATGCCTTCGTATTCCGCTAATATCTCGTGGCAACAGCCCCAATCGCTACGGTGGAACTTAAGCGTTGCCCCGTCCATCCAGGCTTCGTACTCAGCGAGGTTATTGTATGCCACGTTGTCTGGTTTGTCCGATACGCGATAAACTGTTTCATTTTCACCTGAAATACTGCCTATACCGTTTCGTACATAATAGTAATATCGCCTACGTCCGTAAATTCCTACCGAGGGTAGGTCGAGCGAATCCGTTCCGTTGACCAAACGCGGCGTGAGTAGTACGGCACGGTTTGCATCCACATTGAGTTTGTTTAGATCCAGATTCATCTCCACGGTAAGGTATTTTCCCTCACGATTCATGTTGAAATTTTCAATGGAAACACCGGGTATGATATCTCTAGTGCTTTGCGCCATAGTTTTCAACATATTTCCTATGCCCAGCAGGATTGCCAGTATGAATATCGTCCTTTTCATGTTCGTTGCAATTTAAAATAGATATACCAAGTTAATGGCTGCTTTCGTAGGTCCCACGTAATGATGTGGTTTGTTTGTTTCTACCTTTTTCCCACATCCTGCACATCGGAACTTATCATAACGGGTATAGGAATAACCGAAACCGATTTCCGCCTCCAAGTTCCAATGGCGACCTAATATCCACGCGTAACCGTATGCTATGCCGGTCCCCACGAACCAGCCTTGATAACGGGCATCTTTCAGTTTCCGGGCATCAGTACCCAGGAATTTAACTTTCCCGTCTATTCCACCGATGTTGTATTGACCGCCATGCAGGTGAAATCCAAAAAAATGCGCACCAAAACGGTCGCATAGCCAATAGCGCACTTCGGGTTGTACAGCCCAGTGCTTCCAACGTCTGTCATGCGACATATTCCAGGCATTGAACTGTCCGGTAACACCCATCGTCCATTTTGGGGCCAACCCCACTTCAATGCCCAGATTCGGGCTTAAGACCACATCGGAGAGCAGGTTGGTTTTTACCGCCACCTTCTGTGCATAGAGTTCCTGTGAGATACAGGAAAAGGCTATCACCACAAACAATAAAAACACACGTTTCATTTCCTATTTTTTATTTATCAGTTCTACACTATATTGCAATTTCTCTCCGTAAGAGAATGATTGCATTTGAATTTGCGTGATTTACAGGTGATAACCGTATGAAACTGCATTGTTTTCGACAACAAGAATTGTTACGCTCAACAGAAATTGTATAAATCAATCTTCATTGACAACGATTTTTTCCTGTTTATCAATCAGTTAAACCCTACATCACGTATTCATAATTCTCTTACGGAGAGAATGAAGTTACAGCCCAACGATTTTTACTCCTTGCAGAAGTACCTCATCTTACCGTGTTTCATCCGTTTTTTGGGGAACTACTCACAGGTATCTTTGAATACATTCATATCCTTATTCCGTTTTCACTCTGGAACGTGAGTATGTCCCATAAACGTCTGCAAACCGGTATCTCTCTTTTCAAGAGAAATATGAATTCATTTTGTGTCTAATTATCAGACTTTTTAGGCTGTTTGTACAGTGTAAAAAGTCTGATTTTGCTCAATCAATTTCTATTTTGTTTGGATATTCCCGGAAAAAATGCCCTGTAAGTTGTTATTTTATTTGTTTTTGTTTGGCTGTTTCTTGCATTTTAGGTAATTTTGCAATGCAAAATATTTCTCTTGAAAAGAGAATTAGAGATTTGCACAACCGATATCCGCGTATTCTACTTATCCGATTATATCAAACTGAAGATATTTCTATTTTCAAATAGTAAGAACTATAAAGCCTTAAGTATCTGCTTGTTTGCTTTATCAACAGCAGATGTATCCAGAGAAGCGAGATAAATGCGGGTGGTCTTTTCGGAATCATGTCCCATCGCTTCGCTGATGATTGCAAGCGGAATGTTCTTGCTCCGAGCTATGGAAGCCCAGCCATGGCGCGCGACATACGTTGTCAATGGGATTGCCAGTCCCAGTTGTTCACCCAATCTTCTCAATTTGTCATTGACCAAGTGTGCCGTGCTCTTGTACTGCCTTCGTGCGTCCACATCCATATTCTTGATAATGGGCAGCAGATAGGGCGTATCACCTATGTCATATTTGTCGATGATTTCCTGCATGGGCTCCTCCCATTTGATTGAGAGCTGCTGCCCGGTTTTCTGTCTGCGATAAGAGAGTATTCCGCTTCGGAGGTCTTTTTTCTTCAGAAACGCCATGTCGATGAATGACATCCCGCGTGTATAGAACGAGAACATGAAGATGTCCCGGGCAAAATCAGTCGTCGGAGAAAGCGTCAGGTCCAGATCCCGTATCTGGCGGATAATGTTCAGCGGCACAGCCCGTTTGACCGTCTTGTCGATACCCGTATAGACATGCTTGAACGGAGAGCGTTGCATGGTCAGTTCCTTTTCAACAGCCCGGTTGTAGATGGCCCGCAAGCCGCGCATATAATAGGATGTGGTATTAGGACACGCTCCGGCCGCTTTCAGGAAGTTCTCATAGCGGACCATCAGGTCGGAATCCACCTCCTCGAGAGGTATATCGTTTTCGCCACGGAAACGCCTGAAACTGTTGATGACCGTCGTGTACCGTTCGGCTGTACGGGGTTTCCCGATCTGTCCCAGCTGTCGGATGACCTCATGGGCAAAGGAGATGAACCCCTTGCCGTCCGAAGGCGTGAGGTAGCACTTCACCACTTCCTCGGCGGTATAGTCTTCACCGGCACGGTCAAGACGTGCGATGATGTTCCTGAACCGTTTGGCATTCTCGTACAGAATCTCTTTCAATGATGCAAGATAGCTGCTGCGGCTGTCTCCGACACCGGGCGGAAAGATGATTTCCGCGTTAACGGAATCCCATTCACAGGGATATACCTTGTAGCCGGTATTGACCTGCCGGGCCACCCTGTTGTGAATCACTTGGTAGAATAGTGTGCCTTCTTTCGTTGGAATAGAAGATGCACGGAATTTAACTTTCATTGTTGCCATATATAACTGATTTAGTGTTTCCACTTATAAAAGATAAAGGAGACTGTAGCTAATGTGATGGCAATCAATCCGGCATATACAACTGTTATTTCGCTCAAAATCTCTGAATGGAGCAGTTTCATGTTTGCGAAAATGACGAGAGCAAAGAATGTGGCAAGTATCAGTAACAATGCTATCATGCACCAGAATGTCGCCTGCGTCATGGATATACGGTTCTCGTTGCGGCGGATATCCTTGTCCGCCTTTTCGCGTTCCCTGCGGATATGCGATATGGCATTGTCGGCAATGGCATTGATTTCATCCAGCAATGCCTGTATGTCGTCTTTCGTAAGCCTTATCGGAAATGAAGTCTTAAGCAGGTCATGGAGATTTATCATCGTACCTGCGTATGCACCGATTCCTTCAATGAGCCTGTTCAACAGTCTGTATGCCTCCGCAATCTCCGGCTTGAGTCTGCGGAACTCGTTGACAAGCGCATCATTCCGCTGCTCAAGTCTTTGCCGCCGTGCTTCTTCCGCTGTTACTGCTGTTACCTCTTCCGTTTCAGAAGTCTTTGCCATTTCGGATGTGGCTTCTGTGGGCTGCACATCCTCGCTGTAATCGTATTTCCTGTTTGCCATAGGTATATTCTTTATCTCTTGCGTCCAGATTTCGTTTTCTTTCCAATATGTGCCGCCGCTGCACGGGCGCATCTGCGGGCGCGTTCAATCTCGTCCTCGTCTTTTTTGTCACGCCAGTCATTGTCATTGCTTGAACCGCTTCCACCGCCTCCGGTTGAAACGGAGTCAAGTGCCGTCAGTCCCACGAACAAGGCTACCGCCATGTCGGTGAGTTCTTCCCAGTTTGATGTCTCTCGGTAATCGAACTCATCGTTGAACACCTGCATGGCATCATCGGGAATGTAGAACAGGGAGGTCTTGCCGTCGTGCGGCAGCTCGTATCGGGAGGTGTTCTCACGCCATGACGAATAGTCTGCGACAGGTTTGTCGGAAAGTGCCATCGCTTTCGCCACAGGCTTTGCGGCGACAGGTACAACAGGTGTAACCGTCTTTGCTCCGGTTTTCCCGGCAGGCTGCACCGACTTTGTTTCGGACTGGCCGTGAAGTTTCTTCCAGGTCTGTTCAATCTTCGATGCCATGAGTTTGCGACCCTTCCCAAGTTCGGATGCCTTGAATTTGGCTTTGCCCTTTCCGACCACATAACCCTTTATGCCGCTCTTGTCGTCCGGCCGTTCCACGAGTGTGTACCCTTTTGCCCGCACCCTTGCGACATAATCATCCCAAGACCATGACGGCATTGCCCGCAGAATATCCATAAGATCTTCGGCAACCTTGACGGCGTTTGCCTTGTGGATTTCCATCGCGGTTATCCACCCACGCTTGACGGCTACCTCCTGCGCCGCATCATGCGCGCGGATATGTATCTTATGGTCGTTGTTCGTCCTGCCGTTCCTGTCCTTGCGGCACACGGCGGCATGGAGATGGGGAATCCGGCTGTCGGATTCAAGATGCAGCCACACAGTGTAGATGCTGTCCGCAAGGTTTGTCTTATGCGAATATACTTTTCCATCGTCATCCGCCATCTCTATTTTGTCGAACTCACGGACAAAGTCATCCCACAACTGCTGCCAGTCCTGCATGGTGAAGTCCTTTGTATGTTCTTTCGCCGGACTGATTTCAATGCGGATAACATTATTTTTCATCGGCGCGTGGACCTTCATCATGTCCCATACACCTTGTGCGTCAAGCCCGCACGGAAGCAGGTTGTCCTTGACATGATATATCAGTTCCGGGTGTTCCTTGTTTCTCGACTCGCCGGAAATATACCTGATGTCGTTTATGCCGTGACTTATGGATTTTGCTTTGCCTATCATGTGGATTCCTGTTTAATATCTGTTTCTGAAATTGTTTCCTGTACTGTTTCCGTCTTTACCGCCGGTATGCGGTTCGGGGCGAAATGTTTTTTGATGAGCCTCGTAATCATGTCAGCGGTCTTGCCGAGAAGCCGTAGCGCGTCTATCATCCACGGCTGGTTACGGAACATCGCCCTGCGCTCGTCCTGTGACATCGCGTTAAGCATAGAGGTGTATTTCGCGTAGTCGCTGCGGGCGATGACAAGCTGCTCGCGGACTGCCTCCTGTTCCGGTGTCAACCGTACTTTCGGTTCGTATCCGTATGAGCGGGAAAGCACATAGTCACTGAGGTTCATGCCACACTCTTCGGCAAGACCTGTAATCTTCTCCCGTTGCGACTTGCTGACACGGAACGAGATGGTCGAATCACGTTTCTCCTTGACTTTCTTCTTATTGTTTTCCGTGTCCTCTGCGCTCCCGGCAGCATCGGTTATTCCGTCTTCTGTTTCAACCGGCTTCGTGTTGCCGGGTAATTTCTGTTCAGTCTTCATAAGCGGTAATTGATGATTTTACAAAAGGTATCGGTGCGAGCTTGCGAGCGGCGTTCCCCGTTGGACTGCGGGACAACGGCAAGAGGGCCGTGCGTGGAATGACCGTCAGAAAATGTAATGCAGCGGCATATCTTGAAACACCACTCATATTCCTCCCTTCCTTTTTCTTCCTTTTCCGCCCTGCCTCTGGCATTATCCCATCGCCGTTTCAGACTGTTTCGCCCCTATATTATAGGAGGTATGACAGCCGCCTGCAGGTCGCGCCTTACCCGGATTACTTGTCGTCCGGAAGTCTGGCGAAGGCTGTCTTCACTGCTTCGGCATCGGTGGTGATACGCATCAGCGCGACGGTCGCCTTGAGTGCCTGTGTCTGGTTGCAGAACTGCGTGACGGTATTAAGGAGGACTTCCGACCGTCCGACACGGAACGGCATCACGGCGTCTGCCGTCAGGGTGTTGGTCTTGTTCATGCCGTGGTTCAGGAACCGGTTCACGGCCAGCCTGTCATCCGGATTGATGTCCTCATACTTGCCGTTGCCCGTGGCATGGCTTACCATGACACGCACGGCGTCCGCCTGATAAAGTGTGCAGGAGTTGAGGAATGCAAGCACATGGGCGAACTCCGCCTTGAGTTCGCCTCTTGCGCGGGGCTGTCTGCTGTTGTTTTTTCCGCTGTTGTCCTTTTGCGCGGGAACATTGCCGTTCACCTGCGGCACATTGTTTTCATTGTTCATACTGGAATGGTTTAAATGGTTTTTGAATACTGTCTGATTGATGTCTGAATCTCATTTGAATGTTCGTTACTTGTCCGCACGGCGGTTTACAAGATACTGCGCGGCATCGCTGTCAATTTCCGCCTGCGACCTGACACGGATGTTTGTCAGCCATGTGTCAAGGTCTGCCTTCGAGAAGAAACACAGTTTGCCGTTGGGCTTGTAGTAAGGGATTGCACGGCGCATCATCAGTTTGTAGAGATAGCTCGGCTTGAGTCCGAGGTACTTTGCGGCCTCGGTGGTGGTGAGTAGGTTCCGTTCTGTTTCCATATCGCTTTCAATTTGTTTTTATTCCTGTTGCCACTCGGCATAACACCTTGCGTTTCTGCTGTTTTATGCCTTATGTTTCGCTTGCAAAGTTACTTTGGACTTGAAGTGGCACAATGTGACCCGAATGGGGAAAGTGCATAAAATAGCAATGCGCCATACTGCTGGTATTCAGCGGTATGGCGCATTGCCGTAATCTTCTTGTGTTATATCAAATGGGGAACTGACGGGCTGTTATGGGGTACGGTTCAGTTGCCGGGCTTTTTCGATGGCTCTGTCGATGGATTTGCGGTATTCACGGTTCTCCCTCGTCGCGCCTTGCGCGCACACGTCGTTGCGGTGCTTGTCGTAATATGATTTGGATATGCCGCAACGTTGCAGGAAATCTTCCGCCCATTGCTTGCCACGCTCACGCGGCCTGACGGTCTGCGATACGGACAACACCATGTAGCAGACGCGCAGGTTCTCTTTCGGACGCACGGTGACAGGCCGCACCGTAGGTTTCAGGTTCATGAAGTTCACGAAGTCACTGCCGGAAAGATGCCTGAACTGATAATCGTTACACACCTCGTAGATGAACAGGCACAGGGCGAGGTCAACGGTGTCCATCCATGCGGATGTGTCTTTGAACAGTGTTCCGTCACTCATGCGCGTCCCCCTTCATCCGTCCTATGTCGCTGATGATGCTTTCCGAAATGCCTTTCAGTCTCTCGACCAGCACGGAAAGGAACACCGGTTTGAAACAATACACGCAGAAGGTGCGGTCCCGTTCCTGCTGCCACTCATTATATAAAAGGTTCACACGCGCGTGGGCTGTGTCGTATTCCGCTTTCTTTGCATCGCACAAAGGGTCAAGCGATTTGTATTCCTCTGAGTCGATCGGCAGGAAATCCAGCCGGTTGCTCATTGCCGAATACTCGCGCCACAGTCCGGTTGTAACATCTTTCGCTTCCTCATACTTTGCCTCATAGGGTTTTAAGTGGTCATTGAAGATACCCTCAAAATCCACGGACTGCAATCCTGAATTATCTAATGACAGGAATTTTTCTGCCTCTGAAAAGAGGGAAAAGGAAATCTCGTTCAACTGTTCCGCATCGTTCTGGAACATTGCAGCCGCCTCTGTCACAATTTGGTTTGTCTCATTGAAATCCTTATAGAATAGGGACAACAACATCGCCTGTTCAAAGGTGATGCTGTCCTGCTTACAAGTGGCAAGCAAGATATTTACCTCTTGCAGCCGTTGTGGTATCTGTTGTATCATCATAATTGTCAGGAATTGAAAAGGTCATCCATTGTCACCTCGCTGTGGACTATACTGTGGTGTTTACCTTCACCTAATCCGAAAGTCGTCACAAAAGTATGTACGAGGGGCTTCCTGTTCTTGGTCTTCAAATTAAAAAGCCACATGCGGTCACGAAGTTTCTTCTCATATTCCGCAGTAATGTTATAAGCATTCTGCGAGAACTTCATTTCACATAGATGTATCATCCTGTCCGCCCTCTCGATAATCATGTCTATCTGTGCGCCGGGAAGTTCGTTCTTCTCATCGGGCAAGCACCGCCATGTGGAAATGGATGTCGCCATGCCGGAAATGCCCAACGCTTTTTTTATCTGGTTATGGTGCAACATGCAAATGGTCTCAAAGGTTGTACCCATCCATGAGTAGATACTGCTTGAATCAAGGTGATGGGTCCACCACTGTTCATCCTTGGATTTGTTGTCAGCTATGAACTTGAAGTAAAACAGGGTGTAAAAATCAATCAGCCGGTAAACGGATTCTGTGCGTCGGTTCCCGAACAGGCTCGTCTGGTCGATGAAGTTGCATCTTTCAAGATTGGAGAGGACACGTGTGAGGAATGCACCTGTCACTTTTGTTTTGGCAAGTATCTCTTTGCGTGAAAGTCCTGACCGATTTGCGGCCAATGCCTTGACTACTTCCACATAGGATTCCGCACCGGGGAAAATAGCTCCGTACAACTCATCAAATTCCATTCTTAATGCTCCTGTTTCTGAAAAACAAAGAGCGTCCAAGTTCTGGGCGACACTTAGCTTCGGTGACAACAGCTTGAGATATAACGGCACGCCTCCGGTGAACATGTACGCTTGCAGAATCTGGTATCTGTCCCAATACGCCCCTTGACTTTTAAGATACTCCTCGGTCTCTTTAAGGGTAAATGGTTTAAGGTAGATTCTGTGCCGGATACGATTGTGCAATCCTCCACGGTTCATCAATAGTTTGTCGGTCATCCATGAAGTGGCGGAACCGGTAGCCACCAGTACAATGTTGTATTGGCCGCTTGCCCACCCGTTCCAGAAATTTTCCAGTGCGCTCACAAAATCAGAGCGTTTGGTGTCTATCCAAGGCATTTCATCAATGAACACAACTTTCCGGCGGTCATTCGGCAAGGTTGAAAGATAATCCTCCAAAGCATCGAATGCCTCAACCCAATCAATGAAGGGTTCGTATTTTATACCGGAATAACTTCTTAAAGCCTTCGCAAAACTTTTGAGTTGGTCTCTCGTTCTCAAATTGTGTCCTCCGACAAATTTGAAATCGTATTTCCCACCAAAATATTGCTCGACCAAATATGTCTTACCGATTCTGCGGCGTCCACATACGATGACAAATTCCGATTCAAAGGATTCCATACACCGTTTGAGTATGCTGCATTCTTCATGTCTGGCTATCAGTTTGTTCTCCATGCCTGTTGTTTTTTGCAAAGGTAGGCATATTTTCCCATATAGGCAATATTTATACACGAAAAACAACCCTGAAGGCGGTGAATTTACAAGATAGGGTAATGTTTTGTGCGTGACATCAAACGATATCTTTGATATGCACACTAAAGATTACCCTTACAGCCATAAGTGATAGCATTAAGGTAATCTTTCGTGTCTAATTACAATTGGCTTTCTATTGACTTAAATATGGGGAGGTATGATTAGATTTATTTTCCCTATATCAATCAAACACATTATCCACCAGATTGACGGCTTCAACCTTCTTGCTGTCAACGATTTTAGCGTATATCTGGGTCGTTTTCACGTTGGAGTGGCCGAGCAGCTTGCTCGTGGTATAAAGGTCTGCGCCCAGTGTCAGCATCATCGTTGCGAAGCTGTGCCTCGACGTATGGTAGGTGATTTTCTTGGTGATACCAGCCGCCTTCACCCACTTTGCCAGTACCTTGTTTATGTTTGGTTCGGCTATCAGCCCGTCAAACACCTTGCCGTCATCCGGGGCATCGCCACGTTCCGGCAGCCATTTCATCGCCTGTGAGGAAAGGGGAAGGAATATCGGGGTCGTGGTTTTCTTCATCACGACAGACGCGCGCCACTGTTCACCGTCTTTGGACAGGTCATGCCAGCGGAGTGCGTAAATGTCACTTAGCCTGAGACCGCAATAGCAGGCGAAAAGATAAGCACGTTTCACATCCTCCCTCGGGCACTCGGTAACTATAAGTGTCTTTATTTCGTCCACGGTAAGGAACTCACGCTTGCTCTCCGGCACCTTGATACGCTCGGTCGGGGTAAGCGACATGAACGGGTTTTCGGGAATGATGTCAGCCCTGACCGCCGCGTTCAATGCCGTGCTGAAGTAGCCGACATAATCCGACATGCTTTTCGGACTCAGCGGATTGCCCCACGTGGTCTTGTATTCGGACTGGAGCCAGCGTATGAAGGCGACACAGAAGTTTTTGTCGATGTCTCCCATGCGAATCTTGTTCTTACCGATATAAGTGGAAATGAGATTTCTCACCGTCCCCAACAGTTTCACGCCTCTCACACCCCTGCGCTTCTGTTCCTCATAAAATGACTGCATCCAATCCGACAGCAGCATCTTTGACCTGCCGGATGTGTTCTTCAGACCGGCCTTGTTGTTGGTCAGTTCGATTATCCGTTTTGACTTGATGGTCTCCACCGCCGCCAGTGTAGCCCTGTTCTGCTCCTTGACGCGGGCGTTGATTTCGGGAAGGCGGTAGAGCTTCAGGAACTCGTACTGCCTCTTGCCGTCCACATAGATGTCAAGATAGTATGACTCGGAACCGTCCGCAAGTTTCTTGGTGCGCACCTTCACCGGTTCCTTCAGTTTTGTCTTTTTGCCGTTTGCCGCCATATATAATTTTATGATTTATGATTTCAAAATACGGAATCCGCGAGGTTCACCGCCTCGTCCTTCTTCCGGTCGATTATCCTCGCGTATATCTGGGTATGCTTGACCGAGCTGTGTCCCAGCAGTTTTGATACGGTGTACAAGTCCGCTCCGAGGGTGAGCATCATCGTTGCGAAGGAGTGCCTGCTCGTATGGTAGGAGATATGCTTCTTTATTCCTGCCGCCTCTGCCCACTTCTTCAGGTTTTCGTTCACATTGCCGTAATTGACGAGGTTGCCGAACACGTAATCATCAGAGGTACTTTCCCCTTTTTCGGGCATCCATTTCAATGCCTGCCTTGATAAGGGGATGTATAACGGCTTGTTGGTCTTCTTCATTACGACCGAAACGTATGTCTGCCCATTCTCGATATAAACATCGCCCCATTTGAGGTTTCTGACATCGCTGATGCGAAGACCTGTAAAACAGGAGAACAGATAAGCCTTTTTCACAAGTTCGTTGGGGCAGTCGGTGGCAATCATGCTCCGTATCTCGTCAATAGTCAGGTACTCACGTTTGTTCTCCGGCTTCTTTATCTTCTCGATAGTCTCAAGTCTGTTCCACGGGTTCTTGTCTATGAGTCCTTCGCGTACCGCCTCGTTGAGCATGGTGCGGAAAGTCTGGCAATAGGTGTCTGCGGTTCTTGCGCTGATGGGCTTCCCCGTCAGGCGGTGCTTGTATGTGTTGCGGAACCAGTCTATCATGTCAAGGCAGAACTGCCTGTCAATATCCGAAAGGCGGGTGTCAGGACGGAACATATACAAAGCCCTTTTCACGTTGCTGATGCTGCCCATGTCCCTTAAACCGCGTTTCTCGTGGTTGTCATAACAGGTCTGAAGCCAGTCCGAAAGGAGCATCCCCGTACCGGAACCGGCAAGTTCCGTCTCGGCTTTTGCATTCAACAGGGCTTCGGTTCTCGCTTGCAAGATTTCTTCCGCCTCCCGGAGCGTGCGCGCGTTCTGACGCTTCGCTGTAGAAGAGGTTTCGGGCAGGAGGTAGAGTTGCAGGAACTCGTACTCGTGCCCGCCGTCCACGCTGCGGTCGAGGAACAGGGATATGCGTCCGTCCGCCAGCTTGCGGCGGCGAAGTTTGAAAGGGGATTTCCCCACCAGTGATTTCCTTTTTCTTCCCATTGTCCTTCAGTGTCTTATATTCACTTGCAAAGATAAGAAATAATCCGCAAATGAGTATCGTTTCAAGTAACAAAAATGAAGAATAATAGTGATTTCCAAGGAATATATCAGAAACCACCAGTTTTATACAAATAACTAATAATCAGTATTTATATGGATTTTCTACGCTTTTATTTTCCCTTCTTTTTCCTACATTGGCTAATGGGCTATATCAGGGCAAGCCCTGTCTGTCACACCACGGCAACTCTGCTACCAGCACATTCCGTATTTCTTTTTACGAATATCATCTAAGTTGGGTTTTACGATTATTAATTCCATCGTTGATTTTGTTGATTCTGTTGAAAACGATTCAAAAAAAGAGGGAAAAGAAAATTAAAGATGCAGTACGCAATCTTTTTTCTTTTTTGGCAGGCAAAATTCTTTGTTGAAGTTTGTTGAGGGTATTGTTGAATAGTAACCCTCTTATTTATACTTCTTCCCTTATGTTTCATCATATTCAACAATCTCAACGGTAGTCTTTCAATTTTTCACGGGTAACGGTGTAAAAACGTCCCACCTTTTTGGACGATGCAGAATATTTCTGTCCCGGTAGCACGGATATTTGATAGGTGGAGTAAGACAGCGCATTGGGTGCTGGCTCCAGTTTCCAGTACTGCTGCAGAACATTCCTCACCTGATGACGCTCCATCTTTACCATAGAATAATTGAACAACGCTAACAGGTCGTTGATACAGAAATCTACCACATCCACCTGCATTGTGTCCATGATGTCAAGCAACAGTTCTGCCATATCAAGTTCAATGCGACTGCGGTTGCAGCGGATAATTTTCTCCAACGCTTCCGTGCGGATGAGTGAGGGTGCAAACCACATACGGCTTTCTTCTTTAGTGGTCAGATTCCGATGTTGTAGATAGTACAGAAATGCAGGTATCTCTTCTTTCAGTTTCTGAAGAAAAGAGGTGTCATCTTTTTCCAATCTGCTAATCTTTCTCACCCAATAGCGTGTTTCCTCTGGCTCAATGTAAACAGGGAAATTCTCATTATTAGAACACAATACGAATTTGGCGAAGAACTGCACTTCATAGCGGTCTTTGCCCTTTGCCTCCATCTTGTATGAGTGTGCCGTACTGAGGTTCTTCAATCGCTCGCTATCTTCCCTACGGTTGAGTAACACCTCGTCCACCACTATCATCAGTTTGCCTGCCCAGTCGGCATTAAACTGGCTCCGAAAGTCCTCATTGGTGTTGAAGGTCACGTTCTCTTGAAATAACGCTTTCAGAAAATTCAGGAACGTACTCTTACCCGTGTTCCGTTCCTCCGACACTAATAGAAGTATCGGTAACTTCTGTGTTGGTTTTAGATACAACAGTTGAAGATAATCCATTCCCAATTCATATTGTTCACCAAAGATGTGTTCAATCAAGGATTGTATATGATTAAACTCGCCTTCTTTTGGAATGTGGGTTATTGGCTCATAGAGATTATAAAAGTTATTCACGTTCAAACGGTAATCTATATGACTTGGCATAGTGCAGAATCCGTCATATTTCGGAATGAGTGCCGCTTCATCCTTACCGTGGTCTAATCGGAATATACTCATTTTCCATTCAACCCGCATTTTGCGGAATGCCCCATTCATCATTGGCTGATTGATTATACGAAACAAGGTTGTACCGATGCGGACATACTCCTCTTCAATATTCTCAACTTCTCCACTTGCAGAAGTAACAAGCGCATTTTCAATCTTTTCCATAATCAGATATTTTATTGGTTTCTCCCAAGATGCACTTCACGTCTGAGAAGCGGTATCTTACTTTGTTTCCCACCTTGATTGCTTTCAGGTAGTTGCGCTTGTTCCAAAGCCATAAGGTGGTGTCGCAAACGCCGCACATTTCCTTGACTTCCTCACGTGTCAGCAGTTTGTCTTCATTGGTGGCTTTGAGCGCAACAGCCACCTCATTCACTGCGCGACTAATAAGTTCATCGGAGAAGTGCCGTAAGTCTTCACTCGTAATCTCCAATTTGATATTAGCTGTACTATTGGAGATGATTTGCATTAAATCTGTCATAGCATATATGTGCTGCCATAGTCCGACACAATCACTTTGGCAGCATTATAAATGATTGCGCCACCGCTCCGACATTGGAACGATGGCGCAAAAGTATAAATGTAATTCGCTATAATTCAACAATCTACATTTCGCGATTTTCGCTGAAATCATAAACGAAAGAAACGAAATGTAAGGCAATCAATTTGGTTCGTCTGAAAATGGTCTTATCTCAATGTCAATACTGAATTTTGAATAAGTTGGTCTATAACTGGATGGTAAATGGCTCCATCAGTAACCGCTGTAATTGTCGTAACTTTATTGCCTCCATCTTTCGATGAAGCACCACAATGGTAAATCTGTTCATCAGCCGTTTGGTAATCAATGACAATATACCTGTCGTGGAATATTCCCCCAGACGTTTGCAGCGAAATGGTAACATTGGGATATTCACGGCAGAAATCGTTAAACTCGGCTTGGTGCAACCTATTACCGATATTGTCGGAGAATACTACAATATTCACATTAGCCGGAACATCTTTAAGAAGTACCAGCGTCTTCAGTCCGATGTAATTATCAACTATAAATATCGTTTTCTTGGCGGTTGCATAAATCTGTTGGTAAGCCAAATCCGATTCAACAGGCTGCCCATTGAGTATCAACCAACCTCTCCTTACTGAAGGACTGCCAAAATCAAGCATAACATTTGCCAGTTCCGACTTCGTAACAACATTACCCAAAGTGCCTATTATATCGGCTACTTTGTCATCAACAGCTGATAGGGATTTACGCAAATCAAGCAGGTCTTGTGTGTTTTGGGTTGTCTGCAAGGACAGTTGCAGATACTCCCTTTGCCCCAATAATGGCTGATTATCTACGATATAGTCTTTCATCTGCTTGAAGATGCGAATCAAAGCCTTACTTTGCTTGGTTGCCAAATCTCCTTTTAGAACAGTCATAAGCATATATATACCTTGTTCCGTGAAGGCATAAGGGTTGTATCTACGACCTCCCCAACTTGAGGTGGAATTTTTGCACCTCAAGATTTCACACTCCTCATCGGACAATTGAAACATGAAGTCTTGCTCAAACTTTTCAATGTTGTTCTTTACTTGACGGTTAAAATCTTTGGTGCTATAGCCATAGATTTTGGCTAAGTCCATATCCAGCATTACACGAACACCTCTAATGCTGTATATATAACCTTTCAGATATTCGGCACTGATTTCTTGGGCGATGATGTCTTTATCCATATCATTAAATTAAATAGGTTCATTCTTTTAGTTATTTGCTTCTGTGAGGTAAGTCTTCCACTCATTGATAAGCGACCGTTCAATACCATTGTCTTTTATTTTCCCCCTATTTGTACTGTCATTCAACTTCTTAATAGAAATTTGGAGGTTTCGCACAGTCTTCAAGTCGCAACTTGGTAGTTCATTGGCAAGTAGCTTATGGAATGTTGTCACATCACAGCCTGTTAGAAGTTCTTCCTCTTGAAGGGCAAAATACAATCGTGCCAAATCGGTGCCTGTGTGCTGCGTTGAAACTCGCAATTTTATCTTCTCCAAAATCTGTTCTTGATTTCCGTGAAGATAATCTTTTAATGTGCGTGATGGCTGCTGCTCACCAGTTGGCGATTTTTCTTCAATAGGTTTATCATCAAAAGACAATCTATCAATGGTTGTTTCTACTACACAATCATCCTCAATAGCCTTTTTCTCCTGACGGAAATTCTGCCAATCCTCTTTTGTTCGCATTTTGTTACGAATACTGCTACTGATAACCACTTTAATCATTAAAGCAGCTATCTTTTTCTCAAAAAAGTTGTTCGCCGGGTTATGTGTTTCAGCTTCCAGTTGAGTAACCATAGTTTCATAGCACTTGCCGTAATACAGCCATGCCAACATTGCAGGAGCTATTGAATCGTTTTGCAAATTGTGAAACTCCTCGACCAATAATCTTGCAGCATCGGCATCTGCCGAATAGCTTTGCAGACGGTGTTCGTCAGCAAGGTCTCCATGGCACTCGTCTTGATATTTACGCATCATTTGAGGAGTGAGTTTCCATCCTAATTTGAAAATCTTTTGCAAACCGATTGCCGATTTGTTGTTCACTTCAGCAACGAATCTGTCATATTCTTCCGGATGGCTGTGGAGCCATTCTTTAACATCCTGTTTGAATTGTTCGAAATCTTGTTTTGCCATAGTCTTTCCTTTATTAGTCCAACAAGTGAACAAGTTCTTGTTTCATTTCCTCGTCAATCTCCCTATATCGGCGAAATGCCTTGCTGCCTTCCTTGTGTCCCGATACCGATGAAACAAGATCCGGGTCTTTCACCTTCTTATACATATTGCCAATGAATGTCTTTCGGGCAGTATGCGTGGTTACGACTTCATACAAATATTTCTGCTCAGGATTGCGAGTAAGTGGGTTAAGCACTGTGACAACCCTGTCAAGTCCGGCCAATCGGAACGCTTCTTTGATGGCTTGATTATATTTCTGCTCTGATATAAAGGGAAGCAGAGTTGCTCCTGTATAATCTTTGTAGCGTTCAAGTATAGATTTCGCAACACTATTCAGTGGCACTCTTATTGTTCGGGGATTATGACCGCGTGTCTTTTCTTGTATGTATTCCAACGCTCCGTTCACGATGTTTTTCTTTGTGAGCTTATAAAAGTCGCCTACACGACAACCTACAACAGATTGGAACACGAAAATGTCACGCTGAATGGCAAGTTGCGGACGGGCAGACAAATCAGCTTCAAACAATTTGTCACGTTCTTGAAGGGTAATATAAATCGGAGTTCCATAAAGACATTCTTCCAAAGGGAACTTGTCAAACGGGCGATTGGTGGTCTTGCCTTGATTATAGCACCATATAAAAAAGGTACGTATGCGTGAGAAACTGTCTATAAGGGTGTTCTTCCCTCTCGGTTGAGGAGTCCGTTTTTCGGGAATGGTCTCATATATATCGGGATATTCTTCCGCATACATATATTCGTTCTCCATAAAATCCCACATATCGGCAAGCGTCTCTTTGGTTGTAGTATGAATATCAAGGGTAAAATGTTTCATCCCACGCCTTGTTTTTCTGACAAACAATTCATAGCGCATGAGAGCCCTTTTTACTACACGGAAGTTTTTCTTCCGTACCTCCGAAAGATTGTGTTTCTCCAAAAACTCATCGAAAAGTTCGGCAAAAGTAGGTGGATTCTCTATTGCCAACTCTTCTTCTGTCTTGTACTTTTCGGGATGATGGAATTTGTCTATGACTTCCCCGAGCCATTCACTTCCTGCATCCTCTTTGTATTCTTTCTCAATCATTCGGGCCAATGCCTGTACTTTATGGTTCAAGTCCATCTTCTCGTTTTCCGGCACCAGAGCTACACGGTCTTTATAACCCTGTCGCTCAACACTCCAATGGTTCGGGCTGATAACAAGCTCGCTTGCTGCCTTGATGTCCTTTTTCCCATCACGCAAACGAAAATAGATAGTAGCCTTAGTATCTACATCGTTCTTTTTGGCAACTTTCCGTATAAATGCAGTCACTTTCATAATCTTCGATTTAATTTCTGGATTGAACACTGCAAAGTTAACGAATTGTTCCCAAATTGTTCCCAACTATCCCGAAATAATTTCAATCTCATTAAATTTAATCCGACTCAATGCTATTTATAAATCGTTTATACATAAGTAAATACAGGGAATTTTGTTGTGAATAGGATTTGTTTCCGTTTATTGATATTTAATATTTCGAATGCGGGTCTGGGTACTGAAGCGGAGAAAGTTGAAAAACTCTCTCCGCTTTTCTTTTCTACTTCTCGTAATTTATTGATTTGGGATCAGGTTGAAATGTTATGCTCTTGTTATTAGAGTTTTAACTCTGTTAAACTATTAGCTCTTCTTCTTTCAGTTTATCTACGTGTATGAGGACATTTAGTCCTTGTGCCGCTTCATTAATCGTTCAAAGAACGGGCAATCGTTTGCTTTTGTCCGGTCTGTGTTGCATCAGTATCTTAAGCTTTATTGTATACCAACCTTGCTTAATCGGCTTGTCAACTAAGGTTGACAGGTCGATTGACCTTGGCTAATAGGCCTGTTGACCAAGGTTGACACCCAGTTATTCCTAAGGGTGAATGAGATTTCTCCTAGTTCTGGATAAGAATACTCTTGATGTAAAACAAATGAATACCATATACTGGGGTAAGTAACTGCTGTAATCTTAATTATAAAATTAGTCAACCAAAACCAGGACGAGACATAGTGAGAGTAACATCTTTACTCTCACTCTTAAAAGTTACTCTCACTCACACTTAATGTTTTTATTATTAATGATTTGTCTGTAAAGTGAGGGTAGTGAGAGTAGATACTATCAACTTTTTATTGAAGACTGAGTTCAAGTTATAAATGCGACATTTTTTCTATTTCATCAACATCATACCCTATTTTATATTACAACTTATGTTTAATGCGGATATAAATAGCAAAAAGATGAACGTAATATGCAAATTTGTCATTGGATATTTCTTAGGCATTTATTTTTTCCTAACTTTGCAAAGGATAGTTGAGAAGCTTTTGCCATTTTATATTTTAATATTTACCCAATATGCCAAATCAGAATACACTTCTGTATCTCCCTTTGACATTTCGAATACTTGCGGTTGCTATTTTCGCTTGTTTATTTCTGGCGCCCAAGGCGATGGCTGATACGAAAGATCAAGAGTATATTGTTCTTATCAGTTCTTCCACTTTTCGTGAGAAATGGGCTTATGATCTGCTTGAAACTGTAGAAAAGGCATTCAATGAAGAAAATTCGGTGAAGGTATATTCGGAGACTCTCACAACATGGCATTTCAATAATCAACAGGAAATAAATCAGAAGGTTGATTATCTAAAGGATAAATATTCTGTTCCTCCCCAAGCCGTCATATTTGTAGGCGATCCGGGATGGTACGTTTGCAAACCGCTTTTTGATACTATCTGGAAAGGGGTACCTACAATTATTTGCCACTCGATGCCGCATACGTCGGCTGATATAAATAAGTATTATAATGGTGAATATATACCTGAAGACCAGATTATCGCTACACCGGAAATGCTGGAACGGTATAATGTGACTGCCATAAATATTCCTGTCTGCATTAAAGAAACCATAGAATTGATGAAGGAGATTACTCCTGAAATGAAAAAGGTTGTCTTGTTATCGGATGACAGATTTATCTGTTCTCTAATTCGGAAAAAAGCAGAAGATATACATCAGCAGTACTTTTCTGATTTGGATATGGAATTTATTACTTATCCTCAGACAAATACAGAAACAATGCTCCGCATTATTAGTGAGTGTGGTAAAGAGACAGGTATTATTTACTGTTCATGGGTGAATGTGGCCAGTCAGAATCTGTCTGAGAAATATTATCCTGATGAGAGAATGCATTCTTATATTTCCGGTATAGTTAAAAAGCCGGTATTCTCGTTGTCTGATCAGTTCACAAGGGGGCATGCTTTATTTGCCGGTGGACATTATATAGGCAGTTCCGATGTGGAAAGTATCGTTATCGGTGAAATTAGAAGTGCACTGAAGAAGGATGGTACATACGAGGCGAAAACGGTTGTTGCCGGTACGCCCAACACCTATCTTAATTACCAGACATTGCTTGACAAGGGAGTTGCATTAGATCACTTTCCTAAAAATGCGGTTTATTGTGATGTTCCGCCCAGTTTTATCCAGAAGAATATTATTTATGTTGTAATTGTATTGGGTACTGCTATTGTACTTCTGCTATTTTACTTTATGCACAAGCGTATCAAAAAAGTGAGAGAAACGGAGTGGCAAGAGCATCTGCATTTGCTTGAAAATATTCTCGATAACCTTCCTATTGCAGCCAAGGTGAAAGATGTCGATAATGATATGCGCTATACTTTTATAAATAAAAAGGCTGAAGAACTCTTTGAATATCCGGCTAAGGAGGCGATTGGAAGAACTGATTTCGATATAATGCCTGAGGCTGCAACGATGATCAGGAAAGAAGATGAAGAATTGGTAAGAACGGGAATTGCCCAATTTGGTACCAGGCGTTTCTTTACGAATAAGAACGAGGAACGGTTTACTTTCCAGAATAATAATATTGTTTCATTTTCCGACGGACGTAAGTGGATTCTCTATACAGCTTGGGATATTACAGACCAGAAAATTTTGGAACGCAAACTGCGTCTGGCTAAGGAAGAGGCTGAAGAGTCCAATCGTATAAAATCAGCTTTCCTGGCTAATATGAGCCATGAAATACGTACTCCGCTCAATGCAATAGTTGGTTTTTCGAGTATACTGGCCGAAGATGTATCGGAAGAAGAACGGATAGAATACCTCAGTATCATTAGTAAGAATAATGATATATTGTTGCAACTGATCAATGACATCCTGGATTTATCAAAGATAGAAGCCGGTACACTGGAATATGTCTATGCAAATATAGACGTAAATAAGATGTTATCTGAAATAGAGCAGGCTGCCAGAATGAGACAACCGAATGCGAATGTCGCTATATGTGCAGTGATGCCTATGCCGGATCTTCTTTTATACACTGACCAGCGCAGAATTACCCAGGTGCTGAATAATTTCATCAGTAATGCCATGAAGTTTACGAACGCCGGGAGTATCACATTCGGATATGAAGAACCGAAAGATGGTTATATACGCTTCTTTGTGACAGATACCGGTACCGGTATCCCTCCTGAAAAGGTGGCGGATATATTCAACCGTTTTGTAAAACTCGATTCTTTCAAACAAGGAACCGGACTTGGACTGGCTATTTCACAGAATATCGTGAAGGAACTCAAAGGCGAGATCGGAGTGCTGTCTGAGTTGGGGAAAGGTTCTACTTTCTGGTTTACGCTGCCTTATGAAAAGATGGGTGCACACCGTTCCATTCTTCTATAAAGTAGTTTCTAATCATTTTCTAATCTCGTATAAGTTTATTATAATCCGTTCCGGAAGCCTTAATTTTTAAGGAGTTGTACTTTTGCCTCAAAATTGATAAAACAATGATGAGGCAGATTACATTTACTCTTTTTCTTATTTTCTCATGCAGCCTGTGGGCGCAATCGAATCCGTTAAAGTTGACGATGAAGGAGGCGGAGGAACTTTTCCGTACCCACAATCTTTTACTGGTTGCCGAATATTACAATGTAGACATGGCACAGGCACAAGTGGTGCAGGCCAAATTATTTGATAACCCCGTTATCACATTGGAGCAGAATATTTATAACCGTCTGAACGGTAAGTATTTTGATTTGGGAAAAGAAGGAGAGTCCGGAGTGCAGATAGAACAAGCCATCAATCTGGCCGGACAACGCAACAAACGAATACGTCTGGAAAAGATTAATCACCAATCCGCTTTATTGCAATTTGAGGAAGTAGCACGCACCTTAAACAGTGAGTTGAAGGAAACCTGTGTCGAAATGTATTTCCTGACCAAGTCCGTGCAGATTTATGATAAAGAGATCACTTCTTTAGAGGAACTGCTGCTATTCTACAAGAATATGGCAGAGAAAGGGAATATTTCATTGTTGGAATTATCCCGTATGCAGGCATTACTGTTATCACTGAAAAAGGAGAAGAATGATGCAGTAAATGAATTGGTATCGAAGAGGGGGAATCTGAAGATGTTATTAAACTTGCCGGTCACTCAGGAGATAGAAATACTTCTGGATGAAACGATGCTGAGCCGGTTGGAATTGTTTAGTCTGTCACTTGCCGATCTGGATTCCTTGTTACCTTCCCGCCCCGACCAACGGTTGGCCTTCTCCATGCTTGAGGCTTCCAAGGCGAATTTGAAGTTACAGCGTTCATTGGCCGCTCCGGAGTTTGCTATTCAGGGGATTTACGACCGTGCAGGAAACTTCATCAACAATTATTTTGCAGTAGGTCTTAGCTTCTCCGTTCCTATTTTCAATCGGAATCAGGGTAATATCAAGTCAGCCAAACTGGAAATAGAAAAGAGCCTGAAAGAGAAAGAATACACAGAGAACAGGGCAAACTCGGAACTGTATGTGGCGTATTCCCGTCTGGAAAAGGCTATGGAACTTTATCAATCAGCAGACGATGACTTGGAAAAGAACTTCAACCGGCTGATTGAAGGGGTGAACGAGAATTTTCGTAAGCGTAATATCAGCATGCTGGAGTTTGTCGATTATTACGAGAGCTATAAGGAAACGAGTTTGCAATTGTATGAGACTCGGAAAGATGTTTTTCTGGCCATGGAGAACTTGAATACGGTAGTAGGACGAAATATATTTAATTACTAAGCAATGGATATGAACAGGATTTTACAGGTTTTAGTAGGTGCAGTACTATTCTTGAGCAGTTGCTCGACAAAAGATAATAATGAAACTTCAGTATCTCCGGAGATGTGTCTGACAGATAGTTTGATGCAAGTTGTCAGCATAGATATCGTACATACACGTATCTTAATCGACGAGTTGACACTGAACGGTCGTGTGACGTTTAATCAGGAGCAAGTGGTACAGGTTTTTCCAATGTTCGGCGGACGGGTGATTGCTGTGAATGCCGAGGTGGGAGACTACGTACATAAAGGGGAAGTGCTTGCTGTGGTCAAGAGTGGTGAAGTGGCGGAATATGAGAAACAGCTGAAGGATGCGGAACAACAAGTGGCCGTAACCCGCCGTAACTGGGATGTTGCGCAAGATATGTACAATGCCGGCATGGCTTCGGCCCGCGACACATTGCAGGCCCGTCAGGAATTGGTGAGTGCCGTGACGGAGGAAAGACGCCTGAAGGAAGTCTATTCCATCTATAATCTGTCCGATGAATCCAGATATGAGATTAAATCACCGATAACGGGCTTTGTGGCGGAGAAGCATGTGAATAAAGATATGCAGATACGCTCCGACCAGGGTGAAGAACTATTCACGGTATCCGGTCTGGATAATGTCTGGATTATGGGCGATGTATATGAGAGTGATATCCGCAAAGTAAAAGAAGGTGCTCCTGTCCGTATCACAGCATTGGCCTATCCCGGCAGAGAGTTTGTAGGGAGTATTGATAAGGTCTACCACATCCTCGATGAAGAAAGTAAAACCATGAGCGTGAGAATTAAACTTCGTAATGAAGATTATCTGTTGAAACCCGGCATGTTTACCAATATATATGTACAATGCGAATCAACGGATGATACGATGCCCTGCATTGATTTACATGCCCTGATCTTTGAGAATGGAAAAAATTATGTAGTGACGGCAAGCGAAGACGGCAGGCTGCAAGTAAAGGAAGTGGAAGTGTATAAACAGTTAAGGAACCGGTGTTATATACACTCCGGCTTGCAGGAGGGCGACCGTATCTTGAATAGAAACACATTGCTGGTATATAACGCATTGAATGCTGATTAACAGATAAAGAATTTGATATGCATAAGTTCATAGATAACATCATAGCTTTCTCTTTGAAGAATAAGTTCTTCATATTCTTTTTTACGGTACTTGCGGTTATTGCAGGAATTGTCTCTTTCAAGCATACCCCGATAGATGCCTTTCCGGATGTAACCAACACCAAAGTAACTATTATTACCCAATGGCCCGGGCGGAGTGCCGAGGAGATGGAGAAGTTCATTACCATCCCTATTGAAATAGCAATGAACTCCGTACAAAAGAAGACGGACATACGCTCTACCACCTTGTTCGGACTATCGGTGGTGAATGTAATGTTTGAAGATCATGTAGACGATTTTACAGCCCGTCAACAGGTCTATAATCTATTGAATGATGCTGACTTGCCGGAAGGCGTTACTCCGGAAGTACAGCCTTTGTATGGTCCTACGGGAGAAATCTTCCGCTATACGTTGAGAAGTGAGAAGAAATCGGTTCGTGAATTGAAGACCATTCAGGACTGGGTGATTGAGCGGAATTTACGTTCCGTATCCGGTGTGGCCGATATTGTAAGTTTCGGTGGAGAGGTGAAAACCTTTGAGGTCAGTGTGAATCCCAACCAATTGAGGAATTACGATATTTCCTCTCTGGAGTTGTTTGAAGCCATAGAGAAAAGTAATATCAATGTCGGTGGTGATGTGATCACAAAAAGTTCCCAAGCCTATGTTGTCCGGGGTATCGGACTGATTAACGATGTGGAGGAAATTGGAAATATCGTTGTGAAAAATGTGAAAGGTACTCCTATTCTGGTGAAACACCTGGCAGATGTGCACGAGTCCTGTTTACCCCGCCTCGGACAAGTAGGCCGAATGGATGAAGATGATGTCGTGCAAGGCATTGTCGTGATGCGTAAGGGGGAGAATCCCGGTGAAGTGATTAAAGCCCTGAAAGAAAAAATAGCCTATATCAATAAAGAAGTGCTGCCATCGGATGTACAGATCGTACCTTTCTATGATCGTGAGAACTTGGTAGATCTGGCTGTGAGCACAGTGACACGCAACCTGATAGAAGGCATCCTGTTTGTGACTTTCATTGTGTTGATATTTATGGCGGATTGGCGGACTACCGTGGTGGTGGCAGTGGTCATTCCATTAGCATTATTATTTGCTTTCATTTGCCTGCGTATAATGGGTATGTCCGCCAATTTGTTGTCCATGGGAGCCATTGATTTCGGTATTATTATAGACGGTGCGGTGGTGATGGTCGAGGGTATCTTTATAGTTCTTGACAAGAAAGCGCGTGAAGTGGGAATGCCGGCATTCAATGTCATGTCAAAGATGGGATTGATCCGTAATGCTGCCAAAGATAAGGCGAAAGCGGTTTTTTTCTCCAAACTGATTATCATTACGGCGCTGATTCCTATTTTCTCTTTCCAGAAAGTAGAGGGGAAGATGTTTTCACCGCTTGCTTTTACGCTGGGCTTTGCTTTGTTGGGGGCATTGGTGTTCACCTTGACTCTGGTACCCGTACTTTCGGCCATGCTGTTAAAGAAGAATGTGCGCGAAAAGAATAACAGGTTCCTCCGCTTTGTTAATGAGAAATCATCCGCCTTGTTTGATGTCTGCTATGCTTATCGCAAGGTGACGATTACGATTGCTACGCTTGTGGCAGTGGTGGGGTTGTATGCATTTTCTTTCCTCGGAACGGAATTCCTTCCCCAGTTGAATGAAGGCTCTATTTATATCCGTGCCACTTTACCGCAAAGTATAGCTTTGGATGAGTCCGTCAAGCTGGCAAACAAGATGCGGGCGAAGTTAAGAAGCTTTCCTGAAGTGAAACAGGTGATGTCTCAGACCGGACGCCCCAATGACGGAACCGATGCCACCGGATTTTATAATATCGAGTTTCACGTAGATATTTATCCGGAAAAGGACTGGGAAAGCGGCTTTACCAAACTGGAATTGATTGACAAAATGCAACATGAACTGGAGATTTACCCGGGTATAGACTTTAACTTCTCCCAGCCGATTACGGATAATGTGGAAGAAGCAGCTTCCGGTGTAAAGGGTTCTATAGCTGTGAAAGTCTTCGGTAAAGATCTGTATGAGTCCGAGAAAAAAGCCGTAGATATTTATAAAATATTGGGAACCGTGGATGGCATCGAAGATTTGGGGGTAATACGAAATATCGGACAGCCGGAATTGCGCATAGAACTGGATGAGAATAAGCTCGCACGCTATGGAGTGGCTAAGGAAGATGTACAGTCCATTATCGAAATGGCGATTGGAGGTAAGTCGGCTTCCTTGCTTTACGAAGATGAGAAGAAGTTCAATATCATGGTGCGTTATAAAGAGGAATTCAGATGCAACGAAGATGAGATAGGAAAAATACTGGTACCCGCTATGGATGGTACGATGGTGCCGATTAAGGAACTGTCGGAGATAAAAACTATCACCGGCCCCTTACTTATCTTTCGTGATAATCATGCCCGTTTCTGTGCCGTGAAATTCTCGGTCCGGGGTAGAGATATGGGAACTGCCGTTGCTGAGGCTCAGAAGAAAGTGAATGCCGCAGTGCATTTGCCCGAAGGATATACTTTGAAGTGGACTGGAGATTTTGAAAACCAGCAACGTGCTACTCAACGTTTGGCGCAGGTGGTTCCTGTCAGCATTATCATCATCTTTATTATTCTTTTCATCCTGTTTTCCAATGCACGGGATGCAGGTTTGGTATTGCTGAATGTACCTTTTGCCGCTGTGGGTGGTATTGCTGCCTTGCTCATAACCCGCTTTAATTTTTCGATCTCTGCCGGTATCGGGTTCATTGCTCTTTTTGGTATCTGTATCCAAAATGGAGTGATTATGATATCCGATATCAAACACAATCTGCAGGCGAGGTTGGCGTTGCCCGATGCTGTAAAAACCAGTGTGCGTTCCAGGGTTCGGCCCGTGCTGATGACGGCTGCAATGGCGGCTATCGGCCTGATGCCTGCGGCGCTGAGTCATGGAATCGGTTCCGAATCGCAGCGACCGTTGGCCATTGTTATTATCGGAGGTCTGATCGGGGCTACTTTCTTCGCTTTGTTTGTTTTCCCGTTGATTGTCGAGATCGTTTATGGTAAAATGTTATATGATAAAGACGGTAGATTGAAGCAGAAAAAACGATAAAACGTATATTTGTGCTTTCTTTAAGTTTTAAAAACTATGGCAAAGATACTGTTGGTAGAAGATGAAGTCAATATAGCCTCTTTCATAGAACGGGGATTGCAGGAATTCGGGCATACGGTTTCTGTAGCTTATAATGGTGCGGATGGTTGGCAGCTGGCTCAGGACGAACCTTTTGACTTACTTGTTCTGGATATAATCATGCCCAAGATGAACGGACTGGACCTATGCAGGCAGTACCGCCAACTCTATGGATACGATTCCCCCGTCATTATGCTTACGGCCTTGGGTACAACAGATGATATTGTAAAAGGACTCTACGCAGGTGCCGATGATTATTTGGTGAAGCCTTTCAGCTTTCAGGAGTTGGAAGCGCGTATCACCGCTTTGCTGCGCAGGAACAAGGAGAAAAGAACTTCGGAGCTTGTTTGTGGTGACCTTATCCTCGATTGCAATACCAGGCGTGCCCGTCGTGGTGACCGTGAAATGGAACTGACGGTAAAAGAATACCGACTTTTAGAGCACTTCATGAATAACCAGGGTGTTGTGCTCTCTCGGGTGAATCTCCTGAAACATGTATGGGATAAGAATTTTGATACGAATACCAATGTAGTAGATGTGTATGTGAACTACCTGCGTACCAAGATTGATAAAGATTATGAAAACAAACTTATCCATACGGTGGTAGGTTTGGGCTATATTATGGAATCTCATTAAACGGAGAATCGTAGTGAAGATAGGAAGTAAAATAGCGTTGTTCTATACGGGTATCACAATATGTATGCTTACCTGTATCATGGTTGTTTTCTATTTTTTCATTTATAACTATATCAATAGGCTGTACGATTCTTACCTGGCAGATAAAGCCTATCTTACTGCCCAGAAACATTGGGAAAAGGATGAAGTAGACGAGAGTAGTTATGAAATTATCCGTCAGGAATACGAAGGGCTTCTTCCCCAGGCTAAGGAAATCTTGCTGAATACCGATAGCATGGAGACTGTGAAAGATACACTTGATAAGTATCTGAACAAAGAGCAGCAGAAGCGACTATTCATGGAAGAGCCGGTTTCATTCCGTTATAAAAAAGAGGTGGGTGCGGCATTGTATTACCCGGATAATGAAGGTAATTTTATAGTTCTGATACTTGCCCGGAACAACTATGGAACGGAGATACAGAATCATGTGCTTATCCTGATACTTCTTTTGTTCATTTTCAGTTCCATATCGGTTTATTTCATTGGAAGGTTTTATGCCAATCGAATGTTGGCACCGGTGAAGCGTATTTTGAAAGAGCTGCGGCGCATCCGGGGGAATAATCTGAATATCAGGATTAAGACAGCCGGTAACCATGACGAACTGGACGATCTGATCACTTCTATCAATGGTATGCTCGACCGCATAGACGCGGCTTTCAAGTCCGAAAAATCTTTCGTAAGCAGTGCTTCCCATGAACTTAATAATCCGCTGACGGCCATTCAGGGAGAGTGTGAAATCAGCTTGCTGAAAGAACGTTCGCCACAAGAATATATCAAGGCTTTGAACCGTATTTCGGATGAAAGCAAAAGAATCAGCTTGTTGATAAAATCCCTCCTTTTCCTTTCGCATCAGGATGAAGAACTTCTGAAGAATAATATGGAAGATGTGGACCTGGCAGAACTTCTGATCATACTGTGTGCCGAGAATGAGCGGATGCAGTTCAGTAATACATTTCAGAAAGAGAACCTGCCAGTGGTAAGGGCTAATTTGCATTTGCTGAAAATAGCAATCCGTAATATACTGAACAATGCCTGTAAATATTCCGGAAAACTACCTGTAGCCGTGCGGCTGTATCCTAAGGAAGGGAACACTATTTTGGAAATAGAAGACAAAGGTATTGGCATTCCTGAAGATGAAATACAGCTTATTTTCCAGGCATTCTATCGTGCAACCAATACAAGGGAATATTCAGGTCATGGTATTGGGCTGGGACTTTCTTTGAAGATATTATCTATTTATGGAGCGAGGATGGAGATTTTATCCAAACTAAATACGTATACGAGAGTGTTGATAACCTTTAAGTGACTAATCATTAGACTTTGGTTTTAAAATAAAATGTATCTTTGTGTCGGTCAAAAATGCTATGGAGTATATTTAATATAGATATTATGAAAAAGAAAAACACTCTTTTACTTTTTTTGTGCTTGTTCAGTCTGTGGGCAGTGGCACAAGAAAAGAAACCTGTAAAGATTGCCTGTGTTGGAAACAGTATCACTTATGGCTCAGGAATTAAAAATCAGTTTCAGAACAGTTATCCGGGGTTGCTTTCCCAGCTTTTGGGTGAAGGGTACGATGTCCGCAATTTCGGAATTAGTGCCCGTGTATTGTTGAATAAGGGAGATCATCCTTATATGCACGAACAGAAGTTTCGTGATCTTTTGGCATTTCAGCCGGATATCGTTACCATTAAATTGGGAACGAATGACAGTAAACCCTGGAATTGGCGTTATGGAAAAGATTTTAAGAAGGATTTGACGGAAATGCTGGATATTCTTCAGGAATTGCCTTCCAAACCTAAGATATATCTTTGTTTGCCTGTTCCTGCCGTAAAACGGAATTTTGGTATTAACGATAGCGTAATTACAAACGGTATTATTCCTGTGATACGCAGTGTAGCGAAGAAACGTCATCTGCCCGTTGTGGATCTTTATGCACTGCTGAAGCCATATCCTGATTACTATACGGATGGTATCCACCCCAATGAACAAGGAGCTGCATTGATTGCCGGTGAACTTTATCGTACACTGACCGGTAATGAGGCGCCTGCAATTGTTACCGATCAACCTTTCCCCGGTAAGAAGTCGCAATGGGAAGGGTTCGATCGTTATGATTTTATTTGTAATGCACGCCGCGCTATCGTTGTTGCTCCCCGCAAGGTAGCGGAAGGGCGTCCCTGGATATGGCGTCCTGCATTTTTCGGAGCTTTCCCTTCGGTAGATAAGGCTTTGTTGGAAAAAGGTTTTCATGTGGCGTATTATGATTTGACTCATCTTTATGGAAGTCCGCGTGCGCAACGCCTGGGCACTGATTTCTATGAAGTCATGCGCAGATATTATCGTCTTTCTCCCAAAGTGACGTTAGAAGGCTTCAGTCGTGGCGGATTATTCGCATTTAACTGGGCGGCAAATAATCCTGATAAAGTGGCCTGTATCTATGTGGACGCTCCTGTATGCGATATGCTCTATTTCTCCGAGAACTGGGAACGTGATTTCTGGAAAGGCTTCCTTGCAGAATGGGGATTGACTGAAGAAAATGCCAAAGACTTCAAAGGAAATCCGATTGATAACCTGGCTCCATTAGCGGCTGCCGGTATTCCAGTGATGGGCGTTTGTGGTGATAGTGACAAGATTGTGCCGTATGAAAAGCACATGAAGATTGCTGCTGAACGTTATCGTGCTTTGGGAGGTAATGTCGAAATCATATTGAAACCCGGTTGCGATCATCATCCCCATAGTTTAGATAATGCTGAACCGGTTGTTGATTTTATAATCCGTAACCAACCGGATTATCAGAAGAAACAAGTGATCCATCAACGTGGTAGCCTTACTAACTCTTATCTGAAGTTTGCAAAAGAGAAAAAAGGTTGTGTCGCTTTTCTGGGTGGTTCCATTACCGAAATGCGTGGTTGGCGGAATATGATACAGGAAGATTTGAAACAGCGTTTCCCGGAAACTGAATTTATGTTCATTGATGCCGGAATACCTTCTACCGGAAGCACTCCTCATGCTTTCCGTTTTGAAAATGATGTGTTGCAGAAAGGAATGCCTGATTTATTATTTGTTGAGGCAGCGGTAAATGATGATACAAACGGATTCGATTATATCCGGCAGACGCGCGGTATGGAGGGTATTATTCGTCATGCCCGTACTGTCAGTCCGGAAATGGATATTGTCATGCTTCACTTTATTTACGATCCATTCATACCTTTGTTGGATAAGGGTATACAACCCCAGGTTATTATGAATCATGAAAGTGTAGCCAATCATTATTATGTTTCCTCTATCAATCTGGCGGAAGAAGTGGCGCAGCGTATGCGCGATGGTGAGTTTGATTGGAAAGAATTTGGTGGCACACATCCTGCTTGGAATGGTCATACATATTATGCTGCCGCTATTAACCGTCTCTTCGACCTTGAATGGAGTGGTGACGTGGTAAAGAAAACCGTCCGGGCACATGAGGTGCCGGAAAAACCGATAGATTCCTATTCTTATGATAAAGGTGTATTTGCGGATATCCGTTCCGCCAAGCAACTGAATGGTTGGAAAGTGGTGGATGACTGGACGCCTACAGTGAAAGGGAATACCCGTAAAGGTTTCGTACATGTTCCTATGTTGGTGGCTGACCGTGCCGGAGCCAGTCTTTCATTCTCTTTTGAAGGACGCGCTGTAGGTATCTTCTGCGCAGCCGGTCCGCAAGCCTGTGTGCTGGAATACAGTGTGGATGGCGCTCCGTTCAAGAAGCTGGATACATTTACTGATTGGAGCCGGAACTTATATATTCCATGGGTGTATATGCTGGAAACAGAACTGGTTTCCGGTCGGCATACCTTGCGTTTGCGTATAGCCAAAGGTGAGAGAACCGGGTGTCAGATACGTAATTTCGTGGTGAATCAGTAAGTCATTATCCCCTTCACAGTACCTCTGTGAGGGGGATAAAAACAAATTGTACCTTTATTAGTAACATTTCAGGAGCAAGGATTAACCAATCTGTCTCCTCTTCATAACATTCTTTTCAAAGTCTTTCAACTTCATTCCATACATTTGTCGTGGTTTCTTTTGTAAACGAAAAAGAACACAATAAAATCTTTGATATTAACCATTAAACAATGTACAATGAGAAAGACATTCTTTGAAAAGTGCATAAATTTGCATTTATGCCGTGTTGCATTGGTACTACTACTTCTGGTACCTGCAATCAGTAGTCTTCAGGCTATCCCTTCTCAAAGCAAAACCATTTCGGGAGTTGTGACATCTGCCACGGACAATGAGCCGTTGATTGGTGTCAGCGTCCAGGTGAAAGAGACTTCCACCGGTGGAATAACCGATATGGACGGTAAATATTCCGTAACAGCCCAAACCGGGCAAACGCTGGTATTCTCTTATATCGGCTACAAATCTCAGGAATTTAAAGTAGGTGATTCTTCGGTTATCAATGTTTCATTAAAAGAAGATACCGAAATGCTGGATGAAGTAGTCGTGGTAGGTTATGGCGTTCAGAAGAAGAAGCTGGTAACCGGTGCTACAGTTCAGGTGAAGGGTGAAAACATTGCTAAACTGAACACGACGAACCCTCTCTCTGCTTTGCAGGGACAAACACCCGGTGTGAACATTGTCTCTACTTCCGGACAGCCGGGTGCCAGCATGAGTGTAACCATTCGTGGATTGGGTACGGTGGGTAATTCTCAGCCTCTCTATCTTATCGATGGTGTGGGTGGCGACATTTCTACTTTGAATCCTGCTGATATTGAAAGTATCGATGTATTGAAAGATGCAGCTTCGGCTGCTATTTATGGTGCGCAGGCTGCCAATGGTGTAGTGTTGGTTACTACTAAAAGTGGTAAGGAAGGTACTTGCAGAATCAGCTATGATGGTTTTGCCGGTTGGCAGACGATAGGTCGCAAATACAGTATGCTCAATGCATCAGAGTATATGAGTATTATGGATGAAGCTCGTCTCAACTCAGGCATGTCGCCGGTGGATTGGGCTTCGCTTAGCTCCATACATGATGCCAGGGGGAATATATATGATACTGACTGGATTGACCAGGCTATTGAAGATGGTGGATTAACTACCAGCCACAACCTCTCGTTCACAGGTGGTTCCAAAACTTCTACTTATGCTATTTCAGGTGGCTACACTGGTCAGGATGGCCTGATTGGTGGCTCAGATGTTTCTTATTATAAAAGATATAACTTCCGCGTCAACTCTGAACATAAGATGTGGAACGGACTGGTGACTGTGGGCGAACATGTGGGTTTTGTCTGGAAAGACACACGAGGCATGGGTACGGGAAACATCTGGAATAACAACCTGCGCAGTGCTTTCTCCGCATCTCCTATTATTCCCGTTTATGATGCTGATGGCAACTACAATTCTACGGTAAACTCCGACTGGAATGTAAACGATGGTAATCCTTATGGAAACATGATGGTGAATCGCTATAACAACAGCAAGAATGGTTCGCTCGATGCTAACGTATATGTGCAGATTGAACCCATCAAAAACTTGAGATTTAAAACGGTCTACGGTATCAGCTACGGCGCTTCCGAATACCGTGCCTATACACCGAAGTATCAGTTTACCCCGCAAACGGCCAACACCGTGAGCAAAGTGAATCAAAGTCATGGTCACGGTCTGTCGATGGTGTGGACCAATACTCTCTCTTACGATTTCAATATTGCTACTGAACATCATGTCAATGCCTTGATAGGTAGTGAATTGTCTACCTATGATGGTAGTAATACCGAAGGCTCCAATACTGGCCTTATCCCCGGATTCGATGATTGGGATCATGCTTATCTGGTAAATACCAACGGTACGGAAAATAAGACAGTGAAAGGTTCTCCTTACGACTCTACCCGTGGTATGTCATATTTCGCTCGTTTGGGTTGGACATGGAAAGAACGTTATATGGTGAATGCCACCATGCGTGCCGATGGCTCATCGAAGTTTGCCAAAGGTAACCGCTGGGGATATTTTCCTTCAGTATCTGCCGGATGGACTATCTCCGAAGAGAAGTTCATGGAATCGGTGAAATCCTGGTTCGATTTCTTAAAGATACGTGTCAGCTGGGGGCAGGTAGGTAATGCCAATATCAACTGCTATCAATATCTTGCTCCTGTGTCCACCACGAATACCAATTATAACTTTGGTTCCGGTGGAGGTCAAGATGCCTGGGTTACGGGTTCTTATACCAGCCGTCTGGCCAATGAAAAAGTGAAATGGGAGACCTCTGAACAATATAATGTGGGTATCGATGCCCGTTTCCTGAATGGGCGTCTCGCACTTACTGCCGACGGTTATATCAAGAATACCAAGGATTGGTTGGTACAAGCTCCCGTATTGGCAACGGCAGGTACCAGTGGCCCTATTATCAACGGTGGTGATGTGAAAAACCAAGGTGTTGAACTGGGGCTCTCCTGGAATGACCAAATAGGGAAGGATTTCACTTATAGCGTAGGTGCCAACTTAGCATACAACCACAACGAAGTGGGAAGTATCCCTACCGAAGATGGTATTATTCATGGTGCTACCAATCAAATCTATAGTAATGCGGAAGAGTTCTACCGTGCTGAGAATGGTCATGCTATAGGTTACTTCTGGGGCTTCAAAACAGCCGGTATTTTTCAGAACAAACAGGAGATTAATGATTGGATTGCTGCCGGAAACGGTGTGTACCAAAGCAGTGTACAACCCGGTGATGTGAGGTATGTAGATGTGAATCATGATGGTGTCATCGACGCCAAGGATAAAGTAGACTTGGGTAACGGACTTCCTAAATACACATTCGGTTTCAATATTAACTTGGGTTATAAAGGTTTCGATCTTAGTCTGAACGCTACCGGTGCCGCCGGTTTCCAGATAGCTCAATCTTATCGTGACCCAAACTCCTCACAGTCCAATTACAGTCGTCAGATACTGAATCGCTGGACGGGTGAAGGTACCAGTAATCGGATTCCCCGTGTAACCTATGGTGATGTAGGTAACTGGCAATTTTCTGATCTCTATTTGCAGGATGGTGACTACATCCGTTTGCAGAATATTACTCTGGGTTATGACTTCAAACGTCTCATCTCTTGGAAGGGGTTGTCTAAATTGCGCCTCTATGTGCAGGCTCAGAATCTCATCACACTGACTAAGTATGATGGTATGGATCCTGAAATCGGTTCATACAACGGTACAGACGGTAACAAACAGAATTCAGACGGTACGACCAACCAGACATGGGTGTCGGGAGTAGATATGGGTTACTATCCACACCCCCGTACCTTCATTGTAGGTATTAATCTTGCGTTTTAAATCATGAAAAAGAAAAGTAATATGAATACAAAACATATATTATTAACGAGCGCGCTCGTTGTGTCAGCTTTAGCTTTCACGTCGTGTGAAGACTTCTTTGACACTTCATCAAAGAAGGATTTGAACACTGAAACGGCTTACAGTAATTTGGAATCCGCAGAAATGGCTTTAGTGGGTTGTTATGATGGATGGCAACGTACTATTTCAGATGAAGGAGTAGGTATGTATTTGCTGGCGGAGTTTGCTTCCGAACAGGCTTTTGCAGGTCTTGGCCTTTCTGATGCTAAAAACAACAATGTGATTGACCAGTTCAATCTGGGGATCGCTCCTTCATACAATGATATCTTTAATGTGGATTGGCAGAACTATTATAAAGCTATATTTCGTTGTAATCAGCTCATTGTTCAGGAAGAAAATATCGACTGGGCAGGGGACATCAAGGCACAAGGACGAGTGATGGGAGAAGCACATGCCATTCGCGGTATTCTTTACTTCGATCTTGTACGTATGTTTGGAGATGTTCCTTTGCTTGCCGCTCCTTCCGAAGAGAATATTCCCCGTTCTCCGGCAAGTGATGTTTATCAGCTCATTTTCGAAGACTTTAAATATGCCATCGAACATATTCCTGCCGATGCTTATCCCTTGGATAATAACGATACTAACGATGGTCGCATCACCAAATATGCGGCAGAGGCATTGATGGCTCGTGCCTATCTTTACCATACCGGTTACTACGGTGCCGAACATCCTTCATGCACCAAGGCTGAGGCAGTGGCTGCTATTAACGATGTGGTGCAGAATGGAAAATATGAACTGGAGAAAAACTATGCCGACTTCTGGATGCCTGCTTGTACTACTGATGCTTCGAGTGGCGACACTTATGCCTGGAATACGACATACGCCGGCAAGTGGTATGACGGCTCCGCTTGGAAAGCCGGACAAGGCAAACTCTCAAGGGAAATAGTGCTCAACCTGAAGATGAATACTACTCATGACTATAACGGTAATGGTGATGGTAATACGTTCTCGGTCTATTTGGGACCACGTAACAGGAATGCTACGAGCGTATGCATTGCCAGCGGCTGGGGTGCTTGTCCGGTGACTCCCACTTTCGTGGAGCAATATAAGAATGATCCCCGTTTCAGCACTTGTGTATGGAGTTGTAGTGAGGCCGGTTTTGATGCTGACATTACCGATTCGTATGAATATACCGGTTATTATACCCGCAAGTATGCGCCGATGTGTTTTGCCGATGGTACACGTCAGGAAGTAGGATTTAAGTTGGGTGAACAGCATCAGAATGTTACTTACTATCAGGATTACACTATCATGCGCTATGCTGATGTATTGCTGATGCATTCCGAGCTCAATGGCAATGCCGACGGATTGAATCAGGTTCACCAGCGTGTATATCCCGGTGAAACACTGGCTTACAGTATTGAAAACATTCGTAAAGAACGTGCTATTGAACTGGCTTTCGAGGGTGTTCACTATTGGGACCTGATGCGTTATGAGAAGGATGGTGCATACGCTGCACGTATCATTACTGCCGCACAAAATGGTGCCAAGGTGACAAATGGCGGAAATGAGGCAACCACTTCGTTCTCCGAAAGTAACTTCACTTCGAAGAAAGGTTTGATGCAGATTCCTAATACACAAATCACCCTTTCGGGTAATGTGCTTACTCAAAATGCCGGTTGGTAAATCCATGAAGGCTTAGGTTTATCAAGGAAAAACATTAAAAATAATAAGATATGAAATTGAATCATTATATATATTCGCTCATTGCAGGCTTGGTGCTGATGTTGTCGGCCTGTTCACCCGATGAATATGATATGGGTAAGAAGACCTATGTATCCGATGACTTGGCGGAAGGTATTGCCTACACTGTGACTATCGCAGGAAATCAAGTACGCCTCAAATCAAATATCACCGGTTGTACTCCGCTGTGGGTTACTCCTCAGGGACGTTCGCAAGAAAGTGAACTTGCCATTGAATTACCTTTTGCAGGTTCGTATGAGGTGACTTTCGGCGTAGAGACGCCCGGTGGTGTCGTGTATGGTGAACCCTATACTTTCAGTTTAGCACAAAACGATTTCTCGTTGCTGGAAGATGAGAAATGGTTCCTGCTGTCCGATAAGAACTTTAAGTCGGGTGATGCTCTGCCTGATGCTGAGACATTGGCTGAAGGGGTTAGTAAGAAATGGTATCCTTGCGATGCGAACTATGGTATCGGTCAGTGTTCGGGGCCTGTGATGTATTTGTCTCCTTACGATCCTGATGGTGACGGTGCCGGCTATACTCAGGATGATGTGGATAACGGAGTTTACAAAGACATCGTCTTCGGCACCGGAAATTGGAAACCCAACTGGGATCCGGGTTTTCAAAGCTGGCTTATCCCTGCAACAGATCCTTACATGGACTCATATATGACTTTCAGCATGGATGCCGTCAACGGCTGTGTGGCTACTATGTATCGTGGTGAATCCGGAGAAAAAGGCTCAAGCACAGGTGCAAACATGAAAGGCAAGTTCAATATGAACCTTACTGAAAAGACTAAACCTACCATCTCGTTCACCGATTGCTACTCCATGCACAACGTGAATGCCGATGATATGTGTGCTAACTACACGCAAGATATACAGATAATAGAACTTACTCCGTATATATTGCAATTAGTAACTAAACGTACCAATTCCGAAGGTAACTGGTATATTGTATGGAACTTTGTTTCTGAAGAAGTGATTGAAACCAAGGGTGAATGCATTCCCAAAGAAGATAGTGGAGAGATTGAGAAAGTAGCCCCCGTGCTTCCCACATTCGATAATCTTCTTGATGACCTCTTCACGACCGAAATCAACGGTGTGACTTATGTCGGTAATCAGATGACATTTAACCTTGATACCGAAGCACCTTACGATTGGTTGTGGTGGAACGGTTCTCCTAACGTACAGAAATGGGAAAGTGTAACGGGAGGTGTGTACAACGACTCATGGGCTCCTGCTGCCGGTGATGAGGTGGAAGATTTTGAACTTATCCTAAGTAAGGCTTCCGATGGCTCTTATAATTATGAATTCGGTGAAGCCAGTGGTAAGGTAAGCGTTGCAAAGGGCGTAATAACCTTCGATAGCGAAATCACCCTTCTTACCGCTTCCAGCGATCAGCGTACGGTTGCTGTTACAAGCAAAGATTTTACGGTACTTGCCATGGAGGCTGGTGAGACACTGGTTATTGGTGTTCCCGAATCAAAAGATGAGAATGGCGTGGTGAATTCTTATCTTGTAGCTAATCTGCTCTATAAGAAAATAAGTACTGGTGGTCCGGAAGGTCCTACTGTAGTAGGTATTGACAATTCTACTATTGCCGAGCATACTTGGTTGGAGAATGGATGCATCCGTATTGGTTTTCACCACTATGGTGATACAGGCACCGGTGTTTTCAAAGATGTAGCCTCTGTTAAATTGAAGAAGAATCAGACCATCAGTGTGACCTTTAAAATAAATGGCGGAATCACTTGGACTGCTGAACCCAAATGCGCATTGATTGATAATAATATTAAGCAGACTTGGGAGCCCGGATGTTTCGATCTTGATGATGCCGTAACTGTGAATACTAAAGGCGAAACTATCGTTACTCTGACTAATACAACCGGAGCTACTGTTACGTTCCTTCCTACCTGTCTCGATCTCTCCATTCAGTACACCGATTTCGGCACCGCTGATATCTTGGCTGAGGACGGAAATCCAGATTGGAGCACCGTTGGATTTGAGATTGTATCTTGCACCATTCAATAAACAATAGTATAGAAAAATGAAGAACAAAATATTATTTGGAATAATGGCCCTCGTCATGAGTGTTTTGGTGACGGGATGCAGCGATGATGACTATGCGATTAATACTACAGCCCTTCTGAACGACTCGTCCGTAGTAACAGGTTCGGCAGATGTGACTGCCACATCAGCAACATTACATGGTACCGTATCTGGGCTTGAAAGCCAGGCTTCAAGTGCTTATGTCATTGGTTTTAATTACGGTGCTGCGGCCGATGCGCTCACCGAAAGGATTGTTGCTACGGGCGGTGAAACATTCACTGCCACGGTAAATGGCAGCTTGAATCAAACTATCTATTATCAGGCTTATGTCACTTTACAAGGCAAAGTAACTTATAAAGGTGAAGTAAAGAGCCTTGTACTGACTAATGCTCGTGCTACTACCGGCGATGCTACCCAGATAGATGCTAACAAGGTTACTTTGTCTGGTTCGCTTATTGGCTTTCCTGCGGATGCGGAAGGTGGTATCATTGTGTCGGGTATAGAAGGTACGGAAAATGTGCGTGCCGGTGTACGTATTGCTACTGTTCCTAAGGAAAGCTATACGGTAGATGTAGAAGGCTTGTTGGCCAATACTACTTATTATTATGTGGCTTATCTTGATCTCGGTGCAGGTATGGTCTATGGTGAAGAAAAGTCATTCACTACGACTGGGCATACGTTTGATCTTGATAATGACCTTGTTGACCTTGGGCTTTCTACTAAATGGGCAAAGTACAATTTAGGTGCTACCTCAGAAACGGAAATTGGTGGTCTGTTCGGCTTTGGCGATAAGACAGGTTTCAATACCAGTATCGATCCTGCAAGTTATGCTTCTGCCGATATCTACAAAACAGCTAATGACCTTGCCTATAAAGCATTTGAAGGTAAAGTGACCATGCCTACCATTGCTGAGTTTGAAGAACTCTTTGCACTCTGTACCAGAGAGTGGGTGGAAGTGGAAGGTGTTGCCGGCTATAAGTTCACCGGTCCTAACGGAAACTCTATCTTTATGCCTGCCGCAGGTTCGCGCACACAGGGCACTACTACCGGTGTTGGTGTGGAAGGCTGCTATCTTTCCGGTTCCATCAATGTTTCTGATACTCAGTTTGCCATGAGCTATCACTTCAATAATGCTCTTGCTACTCGTGCCACCACTCCTGTCTATCAAGCTTTGGCTATTCGTGCTGTTTCTACCGCCAAGAATGTTCCGTTCGACCGCTCATTGCTTTATGGTAAATGGTATATTGACAATGGTCAGGATGGTGAACAACATGTATTCGAAGGTCCGTTCACGCAGTGGGGCAAAACGTACGACTGGGCTATAGTATCTAACGGTCAGCCCAATATCGGAAAAGAGATTCACTGGGAAATGGGCACTGAGAATGGCTGGATTGGTTATACTTATGGAGTTGATTATGGTTACATGGAGTTTTTCGAAGACGGAACTGTCAATATCCATCGTTTGACAGATGACGGTGTAGCTACTGATGAAACAGGTAAATATACTATTGATGAGGCGAACAAAGTGATTGACATTGATATCAATGTACTTTGTGCCAATACTTGGGTAGCGGGAAAGAGTGGTAAGCTGAATATCCTGTCCTTGACGAGTGACGGTTTGCAGATTGCCCTTCCCAATACCGATGAATATGCTTACTCTGTCAACTATTACAGTCAGCGTAAGGCAGAAGCCGATGCTAAGATTCCGGTATCATTAATTTGTGTGGATTCCAGTTGGGGTGGTACTTGGGGAACTGAGGTCGCACGTCTGTCTCCGGATGCGTTGGCAGGTCAGCACACATTCACTTACGAAGGCTCATCTGACGATGTTGTGGTGTTTACCCTCGATTTTCCGGACTTGCTGACCAGATATCCTAATGCTTTCGTTCGTATTGACGAGATGAAGTGCGACGGCAATGCTATTCAGTTCAATGCCAATAATTTCTTCTATGGAGATATTGAGGGTAAAGGAACCTATCGTGTCGAGTTATTTAATATTTATGGTATAGGTGCGGCGGATGGCAAAGTGTTGAACAGTGCTTTCAGCAATTCCCAGAATATGGGTTCCGAATCGGCACCCCACTTCAACAATAGTCTGGCGATTACTTATACAGTTTTTATTGATGGCAATGGTGCAGGCACGTATACACCTAATCTGGTTACTATTCCTAATTGGGATGGTGCAGGTACATGGGGGTATAATGCCGGAGGTACATTAGAAGTGAAATATGAAAATTTCCGGTATAGTCTTGTTACCCCGCAGTTCGACATCAAGTATGAAGGTACTGGTTGTGCAGCTGGTTCCATTATGACTTTCATTGAAGTGGCAGATCTTTACGGTTTCTTCCCTGGTACGCATGCTGTGTTGGATAACCTCTATCTTGATGGTTCAGAGGTAACGTTTGATGCGACAAAAGTGCTTGATGCCAATGATAGCTCCAAGTATCGTCTGGAACTTTGGAACTGTTATGGGGCAACAAAGAATGCGGGTTGTGCTTTCGGTACACCTGATGGAGATGTAATCAAGGAGCTTGGTTTCAGCACTTCTATGGAAGTGAAATTTACGTTCCATAAGCTTTTTGCTGTTCCTCAATGGTAATAGAGGAGAGGATGTAATACATTCCAGAGTTGGGAATATATATGAATAGGAAGTGGGGAAGGCGAAGATGCTTTTCCCGCTCCCTATTCATTTCAAAGAGTACTATTATTAAAGATGCTGTTATTTAGCATATCATTTTGTATTTTAAACTACGCTTAGAATTCCGTATTTGTAACCAACTGACAACTACCAAGAAAACAAGCGAACAAAAACTTGTATGCTGCTAATTAACAGAGCTATATAAAATTCGCAACAGTTGAAATAGACTGTTTTCTTCCGGTTTTACCCGTTTCCTTCCATCAATTCGCGCTTGACTATGGCAGAATTCCACTTCCTGCACGAACGATATATATGTCCTTCGCGCACGACATTAACTTCCTGCGTGAAGGAGCTTAATATCCTTCGTGTCCGATGTATATATCCTTCACGTACGGTATTAATATCGTGCAGTTCTCCGATGCACTTTGCTTCCATAAACGTGTAAAATGTTGCATGAATATTAACTCATTCATGCTCAAAGGAGGCTGTTACGCTTTTTTTATGCGACCTGTATGTTAGCGAGAAGAAAGAAAATTAAGACAAAAGTTTATATATTGTTTGGTTTGCTGAATAAAATGATATATTCAAGAAACAACCTCTTTGTATTTTATACAAAGTACTATTTGTAAAGTAATAGAGAAATCTTTTATTTGCTGCCTGCAAGAAGTTAAGAGTTTGTCAACAAGAAGTTAACTTCCTGTCGACAAACTCTTAACTTCTTGTAAACAGCAAATTGATTATTTGTAATACTTTGATAGTCAACTGTGAAAAATCGGTTATGGAAGTTTGGGTATGAAAATAAATCAGATAAAATTATAATAGGGGACAACTATTCCATATCTTTGTTCCATTAACCCCAATAATATACATATTATGGAAAATAGTTTGGATGCAACAGTGAGTAGCTTTATCGAGTACCAAAACCAATTTAGTTCAATAATAGAAAAGTTAAAGGAAGGGCATCAGAACGGTAGATTTGCAGATTGGAAAGGGGTTATTACTGTAAACGGTCCTGTTATCTATCAACCGGAAATATTGTTTATGGGAATAAATCCGGGACCAGGGCTTTATAATGAAACTAATTATCGAAACAATGATAATAAGGTTCCATTTCGGATATTGACAGGGGATAGTAATCTCTACCGGGATGAGAGTGCATATCCTTTAAGTAGACTTGTTTATCGTTCGGATGGTAAAACGATTGCACTGGACTGGTTTACCAAAAGTAATTATTGCGAAGGAAGCTCATGGTATGAGCTGAAAATAAAGCGGGGGAATGGTTTCGTTGAAAATATGCTTAAAATCATTTGCAAGGTTGCCTTCGGTTTAGGTAAAGGTGAATTTGTGAAAGGCGAAAAGCCAGAATGGTATGATACATTCGGGAAAGAAATAATGTTTATGAATGTATGTCCGTTGGCTACTGATAACTTGAATCAACTCTCACGACTTAAAAAAGAATTGGGAATAAACGAATGGAAAGATATCGTAAAGCCTGTAAGAACCTTGGTTAGAGATAATATTAAACCTAAAATAATTGTATTTGCAGGAATATCCGCATACAACAATTTCATGTGGGAAGATAAAGGCGATCAAATCTTTGATATTCCTGTAGTTATAATAGACAGAAAACGCGGATATAACTCAGAAGCAAACTTATCGAAGATCGCATCTGAAATAGTTGAAAGAATATCCCAATGAATTCTACTTCTTTTAAGCAGTATTTATGTTTCTCAGTGCATTTGAGTAATAGTTCGACGTTACTTAAATTAAATAACTATGAAATACTCAATAGCGCACAATCCCCCTGAATAATATGCATTTATTGCATACTTCTTATTTTTGGAAACATTTTACACAGAGTGTTGGTCCTACGCTTGGATGGAATAAGTGGTGGTATATCACAAGTCTACCCGTTTTGTAGCAGGAACCCGGGGGAAAGGCGATAAATGATATGTCGCCTATTGGAAACCTTTCGTCCAGGGGTAATAACAAATTATACCCTTCCATATAACATCCTAAACGCTTTGTGTGGCTGTTTTGCCCTATCTTTGCCAACACGGATTTCTATCCATAACCTAATATTTGAGAACGAAAAACATAATGCTCATGAATAAAATTAAAGCTTATCTGTTGCTGTTGACGATTGCTCTCTCTGCTTTCGCTGCCGCATGTTCTAGTGATGACAATGATCCTGTAACACCGGAAATAACAATTTCCGAAAACATTCTGGCGAATGGAATGAGTTTTTCCAAAGCCGGAGGTACAAACACACTCTCTGTGAAATCGAATGTGACGTTGGAAGTTACCAGTAACCAGGATTGGTGCGTAGTGACTCCGGCAGTTTCAGCTTCTGCTACGGTCTTTAAATATACGATAGATGTAAAATCCAATTCAACTACCGATAATCGTACATCTGTTATTACTGTGAAAGGTGGTAACCTGACAGAGACATTCAATGTCATTCAAACAGCTACCGAAGGACTGGATCTGGAGACTGTCTTGTTTGAAGACATATCGGCAGCGGGTGGTACTATCACTGTGAAAGTGATGACTAACGGTGAACCAACTATAACTATTAATGATAGCTGGATTACCGAGAAAACAGAAACGCGCGCTATGGTGGATAAAACGAAGACTTTTATCATCGCTGCCAATACCGGAAAAGAACGTACCGGTACCATTACTTTTATTTTGGGTGACTTGCCGGCAACAACTGTGACCGTGAAGCAGTTGGCGGGAGGTGAGATAAGCTCGAATGAAATAGCAGGTGAAGATCCCTGGACTGTAGCTAAAAGTCTGGGATTGGGTTGGAATCTGGGTAATCAGTTGGATGCGCATAATAGTGGTGTGGCCAATGAAACGGCCTGGGGGAATCAAAAGACGACACAGGCTTTATTTGATAAATTGGCTGCTGCGGGTATTACTACCGTACGTATTCCTGTTACATGGATGGGACATATTGGAGACGCCCCCGGTTATGAAATAGAGAAAGCCTGGATGGATCGTGTTGCCGAGGTAGTAGGATATGCAGAAAATGCCGGACTGAATGCTATTGTCAATATTCATCATGATGGAGCTGATAGTGAATACTGGCTTAGCATTAAAGATGCTGCTCAGGATGAAACTAAAAATACCGCAATTAAAACAGAATTGAAAGCTGTATGGACACAGATAGCCGAACGTTTTAAGGATAAGGGCAACTTCCTGGCATTCGAGTCGATGAATGAAATTCATGATGGCGGTTGGGGCTGGGGCGACAACCGTAATGATGGTGGAAAACAATATTCAATATTGAACGACTGGAATCAGGTGTTTGTAGATGCGGTACGTGCTGTAGGTGGTGGTAATAGCAATCGTTTCCTGGGTGTGCCGGGGTATTGTACCAATGTGGCACTTACGGTGAGCAACTTCAAACTGCCGACTGATAAAGTTCAGAATCGTCTGATGGTATCTGTTCATTTCTATGATCCGAATGAATATACACTGGATGCAAAGTATTCGGAGTGGGGGCATACCGGCGCTGCCGATAAGAAAGCTAACTGGGGAGACGAAGACAATGTGAAAGATGTATTCAATAGTTTGAAGACAACGTATATAGATAAGGGCATTCCGGTATATATTGGTGAAATGGGATGTGTAAGCCGGACGACTGACCGTGCGGAATCTTTCCGCAAGTACTATCTGGAATATATATGTAAAGCAGCGAAAGAATACGGATTGGCTCCTGTTTATTGGGATAATGGCGGTACAGGTAGTGGAAAGGAAGAATCAGGCTTGTTTAATCATGCTACCGGTGATTATCTGAATAATGCAGCGGAAATAGTAGAAGTAATGAAAAAGGCCATCTTTACAGAAGATGCATCTTATACATTGCAATCCGTCTATGACAATGCACCGCAATAGGTTTTCATAAATACCCCTCGTGTATACAGGGATTGTTGTTAATACAGGTTTTTTTTTGATTGGTTTTGGGAAGTAGCTTCTGTGAGGGAAGTTACTTCCTTCTTTTCTGTCCGGGAAACAAATGATGGGGTATGAAATGATAAAAAAACACATTGAAAACCTTGTTTTTACGATTCCTTTTTGTTTCATTTGCAATATGTTAACGATATTCCTATATCTACTACTATGAAGAGATTGATTTTACTTATCGTTTCAGTCGTTGTGGCATGTTTTTCTGCCTTTTCACACGACTTTATGTTCAAACATCTGGAGGTTAAGGACGGAATGCCCAGCAACCAAATCAATGCCATTTATAAAGATTCAAGAGGTTTTATGTGGTTTGGCACCGCTGCCGGACTGGCACGTTATGACGGATATCGTTTCAAGATATTCCGGAGCACTGACAATGGTTCTGCGTCTTTACCTGACAACTATATTGAGAAGATAGTGGAAGACAGTGAAGGACGTTTATGGATACGGACGGGAGAAAACGGATATGTCATTTATAACTGGGATACGGAGAGCTTTGTCTGTGATGTTCGTTCCCGGATGTGGGATATAGGGATAGACGGAACACCCCGCTATGTATTTGTCGACAAGCAAAAGAATACCTGGTTTGCCATAGATGGGAAAGGGTGCTACTGCTATCGTCCCGGTGAAAAGAATGCTGTATCCCTGCCTTTCGGTGAGAAAGGAATACCCGAAGGTGTCATTATAGACATGGCTGAATGTAAGGATGGCATTCTGTTGGTATATGATAACGGGCGCGTAATCTGTATCGACCGTGAGACGGTACGTGTAAAATGGGTTTTGACAGATATTGCAGAGCACATGGGAACGCGTACTGATATCTTCTTCCTGTATGTGGATAAGGATGAAGATTTATGGATATATGGTGCCCCGGGTGTATGGGCTTACGATTTGTCTGACAGGAAGTGGCATTCACAATGGAATTTCAGCGATAGAGGTCAGGCTCATATCGTAGCAGTAGCTCAGGATAAGCAGGGACGTATTTGGTTTGGAAAGGACCAGGATGGCATCGATATCTGGAATAAGGCGACTGGTGAAACTGTCTCGCTTACGTATGATGTGGATGACGAACGAGGTTTGCCCAATAATACCATCAATGTGCTTTATGAAGATGAAGGCGGTGTGATGTGGATAGGTACTTATAAGAAAAGTGTGGCTTATTACGATGAGGGCATTTTTAAGTTTGGCATCAACCACTTGGGAGATATTAACTGTCTGGAAGAAAGTAATGACGGTTCGTTGTGGCTGGGTACCAATGACGCCGGGCTGATACGCTGGAATCCGAGGACGGATGAAAAGAAACTGTATGCATACTCGCCGGGAGGAAACTCTATTGCTTCGAATGTCATTGTAAGTTTGTTGCAAGCTAAGGACGGAAAACTCTGGATAGGGACATTTTGGGAAGGATTGGATTGTTTCGACGGCAATCGCTTCGTGCATTATCGGAACAGACCGGGAGATGATAATTCGCTGGCTAATAACAATGTCTGGTCATTGGCAGAAGATAAGAACGGAAATATCTGGATTGGAACCTTGGGAGGCGGTTTGCAATGTCTGAATCCGGGGACAGGTGAGTTCACCACCTATAAGATAAGCAACTCCGGAATTATTTCCAATCATATAGCCTCTTTATGTATGAGTCGTGATAATCGTTTGATAATCGGTACTTCTTCTACGGGGGTATCCATTATGGATCTGACTACCCGGAAAATAACGAATCTGGTAGGCAACCAGTCGGGAAGTATCCGCTTTTCCAATCAGAGCATTAACCAGGTCTATGAGGATAGCCGGGGATTGATATGGGTGGGAACACGTGAAGGACTGAATCTCTATAACCCGAAGAACGACCATTTACAGGTAGTTCCTCTTTCGCGGAACGATTCTAGGGTATTTATTACCGGTATCGTAGAAGATGATAATAAAAATATGTGGGTGACTACGGCCAATGGTGTAGTGAATGTAATTCCTTCTATCGATACAAAAAACGGAGATTATACTTTCAACTATTACAGGTATGATGATAAGGACGGTTTGCAGGGCTGTGAGTTCAATCAACGTTCCATTAAACGTCTTTCCTCGGGTGAGATTGCAATGGGAGGTATGTATGGATTGAATACCTTCAGACCGGAGAATATCAAATATAACCGGACGTTGCCCAAGGTGATGTTTACCGGCTTCCAGCTTTTCAATGAAGAAGTGGAGGTTGGAAAGGAGTATGGTGGACGTGTTTTGCTGCGTGAGTCGCTGAATAAAGCCAGAGAGGTGAAACTTGATTATAAACAGAATGTCTTTACTGTATTGTTTGCATCGGATAATTACGTCTTGCCTGAGAAAACCCAGTATCTGTATAAACTGGAGGGCTTTAATGAGGATTGGATGACAGGTGCGGCTGATATGCACCGCGTTACTTATACGAATCTGGCACCCGGTACTTATACGCTGAAAGTAAAGGCCATCAATAGTGATGGATTTGCCGGAACAGAAGAGTCAAGTCTTAAAATAGTAATCCTGCCACCTTTCTGGATGACGCCTTGGGCGTATGTTCTGTATGCTATGCTATTGATAGGCACATTGCTTCTCGCCCGCAATGCTGTGCTGCGCCGTGAACGCAATAAGTTCAGGATACAACAGATGGAACGTGAAGCGGAGCGGAATGAAGAAGTCAATCAGATGAAATTCCGTTTCTTTACCAATGTGAGCCATGAACTGCGTACACCGCTGACGTTGATCATTTCTCCGTTGGAAGGAATGATGAAAGAAACACATGACGAACGGAAGCTGGATCAACTGAAGTTGATGCATCGTAATGCATTGCGGTTGCTGAATCTTGTGAACCAATTACTTGATTTCCGTAAAAATGAGGTGGCAGGGTTGCATTTGAATCTTTCGGAGGGGGAGGTTGTGTCGTATGTTCACTCTATATGCAACTCATTCCTGATGCTTTCGGAAAAGAAAAACGTGCATCTCACTTTTTTCTCGGCAATCGAATCGCTGAATATGTCGTTCGATGAGGATAAGATAGGTAAGGTAGTGATGAATCTGCTCTCTAATGCGTTTAAGTTTACTCCGGATGGAGGGCGGGTGGATGTTTCTCTTGAACTGATAAAAGGAACTACGGAAACATTGGAAATCAAAGTATCCGATACGGGGGTAGGTATCAGTGACCTTGATAAAGAACGCATATTCGAACGTTTCTATCAATCGGAGCGTAAAGGTGATAGTAACCCCAGTACGGGGAGTGGTATCGGTTTGAGCCTGGTACGTGATTACGTTACGCTGCATGGCGGTGTGGTGCGCGTGTTCGACAATGTGGGTACGGGCAGTGTATTTGTGGTAGATATTCCGGTGAAACATTCGGTGGTGAACGTAGCGACTCCACTCTCGGAAGAAGCTGCGGAAGAGGATGCGGTGGCACTTGCTTCGGTGGAAGATTTGAATGAAGAAGAACGGAAGAAGCCACTTGCACTGATTGTGGATGATAATGAAGATTTTGTTTCTTTCATGCGCTATACATTAAGTCTGTATTTCCGCATAGAATCTGCCGGAAACGGAAAGATAGCCTGGCAGATGATACCGGAACTGATGCCGGATATCATCGTTTGTGATGTGATGATGCCTGAAATGGACGGGAACGAACTGTGCCGTTGGGTGAAGGCTGACAAGCGTACAAGTAATATTCCGTTTGTGTTGCTTACGGCCAAGCAATCCGTAGAGAATAAGGTGGAAGGCCTGACGATTGGTGCGGATGACTATGTGACGAAACCTTTCAATATGGAGGTACTGATTTTGCGCATGCGCAAACTGATAGATTTGAGTAGCAAAAATAAACTTCGCACCCGTATTGATCCCGAACCGAGTGAAATCGTTATCACTTCAATGGACGAGAAGCTGATTGAGAATGCGATAAGGTATGTGGAGACGCATATTGCCCGTCCCGATTTATCTGTGGAAGAATTGAGTCATGAACTGGGCATGAGCCGGGTGCATCTCTATAAAAAGCTGTTGCAGATTACCGGTAAAACTCCGATAGAATTTATTCGTATTATCCGACTGAAACGTGCGGCACAACTTCTGCGCGAGAGCCAGCAGAATGTGTCGGAGGTTGCCTATCAGGTGGGCTTCAATAACCCCAAATATTTCAGTAAGTATTTCAAGGATGAATTCGGCGTTTTACCCTCTGTATATCAGGAAAAGGAGGGTAAATAACAAAAAGTACCCATTGTTGAAACATCTGATATTTCTATAAATCAAATAAGCCCTTTCCTTTCAACATCGGGAGGGCTTGTTTACTGTATGATTTCCTACTTTTACACTCGGAGAAAATAACTTTAAAAACAAAGATATGAAATTGAAAAACACTTCAGTTTGTTTGCTCGCAGGATGGATGCTGATGGCATGCTCCGGAGGCGGGTATGAGAAGACGAGTAACGGCATTATTGTAAATGTCGAACAACAGCAACCGATGGATGTGCGAAAGGTGAAGGTTGAAGTAATGGGAGAGAAGTTGATTCATGTGTCGGCCACTCCCGAAAAAAACTTTTCAAAGGCGGAAAGCCTGATTATAGTTCCCCAAAAAGATAAGACGGACTTCAGCGTGGAAGAAAGTGAAGATGCCGTTTCGGTAAAAACCTCAGAGGTGTGCGCCATTGTATCCAAAGCTACGGGTGAAGTACGTTTTACCGATGCTTCCGGTAACCTGATTTTGGCGGAAGATGAGAAAGGCAGGAGTTTCCAGCCTATCGAAGTGCAGGGAACAAAGGCGTATACGGTACGTCAGGTATTCCAGTCACCCGATGATGAGGCGTTCTACGGACTGGGACAACACCAGGCTGATGAATTCAACTATAAAGGTAAGAACGAGGAACTTTTCCAGTATAATACAAAGGTTTCCGTACCTTTTATCGTTTCCAATAAGAATTACGGTATTCTGTGGGATAGTTATTCGCTTTGCCGTTTCGGCGATCCGCGTGATTATGCACAGTTAAGCACGGTTTTCAAACTCTATGATAAGGAGGGTAAGGAAGGCGCTTTGACAGGAACATACGTACCCTCTCAGAAATCAACAGCGGAGACACTGGTACGCCGGGAAGATTCTGTTTATTTTGAGCATCTGAAATCGGAAGATTTGTCGAAAGTCGTGAACTTACCAGAAGGATTTCCTTTCATGGGTTCACAGGTGACGTATGAAGGCGAAATTGAGCCGATGGAGAGCGGTCGGTTCCGTTTTATCCTTTATTATGCAGGATATACGAAGGTATATATTGACGGTGAACTGGTGGTTCCCGAACGTTGGCGTACGGCTTGGAACCCGAACAGTTATAAGTTTGCCGTAGATTTGAAAGCCGGTAAACGTGTTCCATTGAAAATTGAATGGATTCCTGATGGATATGTATCCTATTGCGGTTTGCGTGCATTGTCTCCTGTATCTGCTGAAGAACAGAACAAACAGTCGTGGTGGGGAGAAATGCAGAATGAAATCGATTATTATTTTGTTTATGGCGAGGATATGGACGAGGTAATCAGTGGATACCGTGCTCTGACCGGAAAATCACAAATCATGCCGAAGTGGGCGATGGGATACTGGCAGAGCCGCGAACGTTATAAGACGCAGGAAGAAATACTGGATGCTTTGAAGGAATTCCGTAAACGTCAGATTCCCATTGATAATATTGTGCTCGACTGGAGCTACTGGCCGGAAAATGCCTGGGGCAGTCATGAGTTCGACAAAGCTCGTTTCCCTGATCCGAAAGGAATGGTAGATTCTATTCATGCCCTGAATGCCAAGATGATGATTTCCGTTTGGCCAAAATTCTATATGACTACGGAACATTATAAAGAGTTTGATGAAAAAGGCTGGATGTATCAGCAGGCCGTTAAAGACAGCATCCGTGACTGGATTGGCCCCGGCTACGTCGGTTCTTTCTATGATGCTTATGCTGAGGGTGCACGGAAGCTGTTCTGGAAACAGATGGAAGATCATCTTTATCCCCTCGGAATTGATGCCTGGTGGATGGATGCCAGTGAACCGAATGTACGCGACTGTACGGATTTGGCTTACCGGAAAGCTTTGTGTGGTCCGACTGCTCTCGGCCCGTCCGATCAATATTTCAATGCGTATGCGTTGATGAATGCTGAGGCTATTTATGACGGGCAACGTGCCGTGGACAATGACAAGCGTGTATTCTTGCTGACTCGTTCAGGATTTGCCGGATTGCAACGTTATTCTACCGCAACATGGAGTGGCGATATCGCTACCCGTTGGGAAGATATGAAGGCACAGATTTCTGCTGGACTGAATTTTGCAGTCAGCGGTATTCCTTACTGGACAATGGACATTGGCGGATTCTGCGTAGAAAAACGCTATGAAGACGGACAAAAGGAATTCAACAGGACCGGAAAAGAGAATGCGGACTATAAGGAATGGCGTGAGTTGAATACGCGTTGGTATCAGTTTGGCGCATTCTGTCCGTTGTTCCGTGCACATGGACAATATCCGTTCCGTGAGGTGTGGAATATAGCTCCCGAAGGACATCCGGCTTATAGTTCTATAGTGTATTATACGAAGTTGCGCTATACGATGATGCCTTATATTTATTCATTGGCCGGGATGACTTATTTTGATGATTATACGATTATGCGTCCGCTGGTAATGGACTTTACGGCAGATACAAAGGTGAATAATATCAGTGACCAGTTTATGTTCGGTCCGGCGTTGATGGCGGCTCCGGTGTATGAGTATGGTGCACGCAATCGGGAGGTCTATTTCCCGGCAACTTGCGGTTGGTATGATTTCTATACCGGTAAGTACATGGCTGGTGGGCAACAGTTGAAGGTGGACGCTCCCTATGAACGCATGCCGCTCTATGTACGCGAAGGGGCTATTGTGCCTTACGGACCGGAAATGCAGTATAGTGATGAGAAGCCTGCGGAAGAAATCACACTATATGTATATGCGGGTAAAGATGGTGAGTTCACTTTGTACGAGGATGAAGGTGTGAATTACAACTACGAAAAAGGACAGTATGCCACCATCCCGTTTACTTACAATGATGCGGAAGGCACTCTGACTATTGGTGACCGTGCAGGAGAATTTCCCGGTATGCTGAAAGAACGTACATTCAACGTTGTAAAGGTAAGTAAGGATAAGCCGCAACCTTTTGACGCGAAGGCTAAGGGGGTGACGGTGAAGTATGATGGTAAGCGGCAGAGTGTGTCAATATCATGAAACAGCTATTAATAATACCAATATCCTGTTTGCTCCTCTTCTTGGTATTGGGAGGTTGCACCTCCGCTGAACGGGTTACTGATAACCGTCGACAGGACTTCACCGCTGACTGGACTTTCCATCTGGGAGATGACTCTGCGGCATCCCGTCCCGATTATGACGACACGGCATGGCGGATCCTCCATCTTCCACATGATTGGGCTATCGAGGGAGAGTTCAGCAGGGATAATCCTTCCGGAACAGGAGGAGGGGCATTACCCGGTGGTATCGGTTGGTATCGCAAAACGTTTACTGTTGACAAAGCGGATGAAGGCAAGCGCCTGTATATTGATTTTGACGGTGTATATATGAATTCGGAAGTCTTTATCAATGGTCATTCCCTTGGTGTACGTCCTTATGGATATGTCTCGTTCAGTTACGATCTGACTCCCCATATCAGGTGGGGTGGAAAGAATGTAGTTGCCGTACGTGTGGACAATGCGGAACAACCTAATTCCCGCTGGTATTCGGGATGTGGCATCTACCGTAATGTATGGCTTACGAAACTTAACCCCGTGCATATAGCGCAATGGGGTACTTTTATCACGGCGCAAGATGTGTCGAAGAACAGTGCACGACTAAATATACGTACTAAAATACAGTATGATGCGGCCGCTCAACTGCAAGATTCCGTGAAGCAGGCGGATGGTACGTATGTTGTTTTTGATTCGGAAATTGTTTCCTTGGCAGATGTTGTGTTGCAGTCACGGCTGATGGATGCAGAAGGGAATGTTGTGGGTGAGGTTGCATCGGAACTGCAAGTGATACCTGCCTGTCCGAACGAGGTAGAACAGGAAATTGTAGTGAAGAACCCTAATCTTTGGAGCGTGAACACTCCTTATATATATAAGGTGAACAGTATCCTTATTGATAAGACAACCGGTAAAGTATTGGATAACTACTGTACGAATACCGGTATCCGTACCTTCCGTTTTGATGTACAGAAAGGGTTTATTCTGAATGGAGAACGGCTGAAGATTAATGGTGTATGTATGCATCATGATCTGGGGTGTCTTGGGGCGGCAGTTAATATCCGCGCTATCGAGCGCCAGTTGGAGATACTGCAAGAAATGGGCTGTAACGGCATTCGCTGTTCTCATAACCCTCCCTCACCAGAACTGCTCGATCTTTGTGACCGTATGGGATTTATCGTAATGGATGAGACGTTCGATATGTGGCGCAAAAGAAAAACGGTTCATGATTATTCCCGTTACTTCAACGAGTGGCATGAACGCGATCTGACGGATTTGATACTTCGCGACCGTAACCATCCTTCTGTTTTCATTTGGAGCATTGGCAACGAAGTGCTGGAGCAATGGTCGGATGCAAAAGCGGATACGCTGACCTTGGAACAAGCGAACCTGATTCTGAATTTTGGTCATGATCAGAGTATGCTGGCGAAAGAAGGTGAGATGAGCGTGAACTCTTTACTGACGAAGAAACTGGCAGATATGGTAAAAGCCCTCGATTCTACCCGTCCCGTTACGGCTGGCTGTAATGAACCGAACCCGAATAATCACTTGTTCCGTTCGGAAGCATTAGATCTCATCGGCTTCAATTACCATGATGATTGGTTTGCCGGTGTGCCCGAGAAATTTCCCGGTAAACCCTTCATTGTGGCGGAAAGTGTATCAGCACTGATGACACGTGGCTACTACCGGATGCCGAGTGACGAAACTGTTATTTGCCCTGAACGTTGGGATAAACCTTATTTTGATGATAGTTTCTCCTGTTCTTCGTATGATAACTGTCATGTACCTTGGGGGAACAGCCATGAGGGCACGATGCGCCACGTGAAAAATAATGATTTTATCAGCGGACAGTATGTCTGGACCGGGTTTGACTATTTGGGTGAACCGACTCCTTACGGTTGGCCTGCCCGTAGCTCTTATTTCGGCATTGTCGATCTGGCCGGTTTCCCGAAAGATGTGTATTATCTCTATCAGTCGGAATGGCATCCGGAGAAAAAGGTATTGCACCTTTTTCCGCATTGGAACTGGACACCGGGACAGGATATAGATATGTGGGCTTATTATAATAATGCGGATGAGGTGGAGCTTTTTGTAAATGGCGAGTCACAGGGCGTGCGTACAAAAGGTAAGGATGATTTTCATGTCGTATGGCGTGTGAAGTATGAATCGGGTGTGGTAAAAGTCGTTTCCCGCAAGGATGGAAAAACGGTATTGGAAAAGGAAATACATACAGCCGGAGAACCTGCACAGATACGCTTGACGGCTGATCGGAATGAAATCAAATCAGATGGCAGAGATCTTAGTTTTGTAACAGTGGAGGTGTTGGATAAAGATGGTAATCTTTGTCCGAATGCCGATAATCAGATCATGTTCGATGTGCAAGGTGCGGGATTTATTGCCGGTGTAGACAATGGTAGTCCTGTTTCAATGGAGAAATTCAAAGCTGATTATCGCAAGGCTTTCTATGGGAAGTGCCTGGTGGTTGTTCAAAGTGACGGAAAATCCGGAGGCATCAAACTGACGGCTACATCCGAAGGATTGAAAACGGCAGTGACCGCTATTAAAGCAAAATAAAAGTAACTTGTTAGCAGAATTCATTTATAACGGGAAAGGAATGAATAAGACTCACCACAGATTACACAGATTCACACAGATTTATTAATCTAATAATCAGTAAAATAGAATCTGTGTCAATCTGTGTAATCTGTGGTGAATTAATTCATAACCGAAAAGAAATGAATGAATTCCGCCAACGACTAAAAGTAATATCTTTAATGTAATAATAATGAAGAAACAACTCTTTTCAACTCTCCTGTTTGCCTGTTCATTGACTACTCTGACAGCGCAAACTCCTGTATATTTAGATGATACGCAACCCATTGAAGCACGTGTAAAAGATGCTCTCAACCGTATGACACTGGAAGAGAAAGTAGCCCTTTGCCATGCGCAGAGCAAATTCAGCAGTCCCGGTGTGCCCCGTCTTGGTATCCCCGAGCTTTGGATGAGTGATGGACCTCACGGTGTTCGTGCAGAAATCAACTGGAACGATTGGGGATATGCCAAATGGACTAATGACAGTATTACTGCTTTTCCTGCCTTGACTTGTCTTGCCGCTACCTGGAATCCGGAAATGTCTGCTATCTACGGCAAGGCTATTGGTGAAGAAGCCCGTTATCGGGAAAAAGATGTTCTTTTGGGCCCCGGTGTTAATATCTATCGTACTCCTCTGAATGGCCGTAATTTTGAATACATGGGGGAAGATCCTTATCTGGCAGGCGTAATGTGTGTACCTTATATTCGGGAGATACAGAAAAACGGGGTTGCCGTAAGTGTGAAACACTATGCTCTGAACAATCAGGAGTTATGGCGTGGACACATTGATGTGCAACTAAGCAACCGTGCCTTACACGAAATCTACCTCCCCGCTTTCAAGGCTGCTGTGCAGAAAGGCGGTGCCTGGACCGTGATGGGAGCCTATAACAAGGTGCGTGGTCAGCATGCCTGCCACAATGATCTTTTGCTGAATAAGATTTTGAAGAATGACTGGGGTTTTGACGGCGTAGTCGTAACCGATTGGGGTGGTGCCCATGATACTTACGAAGCAGCCATGAATGGCTTGGACATCGAGATGGGATCCTATACCAACGGTCTGACCTCAGAAAGTGCATTTACCTTCGACGATTATTATCTGGCTAAGCCTTATCTTCGGATGTTGAAGGAAGGTAAGGTGCCTATGAGTACAGTGGATGATAAAGCTTCCCGTATTCTTCGCTTGATATTCCGTACGGCGATGAATCGTCAGAAACCGTATGGTTCGCTGACAAGTGAAGAGCATTATCAGGCTGCCCGTGAGATTGGTAATGAGGGTATTGTGCTTCTGAAAAACACACCTGTCCAGAAAAAAGGTACCCCTTTGCTGCCGCTTGATGGCTCTAAATATCAACGTATACTGGTAGTAGGTGACAATGCTGTCCGCTTGTTGAACGAAGGAGGCGGTTCTTCTGAACTGAAGGTAAAAGATATGGTATCTCCGCTCGATGGCATGCATACTCTTTATGGTGATAAGGTAGTTTATACGAAAGGTTACGCTGCTGGACGTCCGATGTATGGGCGTGCAGAAGAAATTCCCCAGTCGGTGATGGATTCCTTGCGCACAGCAGCAACTGAACTTGCCAAAGAAGCCGATCTTGTGATTTTGTTCGGTGGATTGAATAAGAATCATTTCCAGGATTGTGAAGCCGGCGACCGTGTGACATACGGTTTGCCATTCGGACAAAATGAACTGATTGAATCTCTGTTGGGAGTCAATAAAAATATGGTATTGGTATTGTTGAGTGGTAATGCCGTGGAAATGCCTTGGCTGAATAAAGTTCCGGCCGTCCTGCAAGGCTGGTATCTGGGATCTATGGGTGGCAATTCACTTGCTGATGTACTGAGTGGTGCGGTGAATCCCAGCGGAAAACTTCCTTTCTCCTTTCCTGTGAAATTGACGGATTGCGGTGCACATGCATTTGACGAATTGAGTTATCCGGGTGATAGTATCAAGCAGGTCTACAAAGAAGATATTCTGGTAGGTTATCGCTGGCATGATACCAAGAAGATTCCCGCCTTATTCCCTTTCGGGTATGGTTTGAGTTATACGACTTTTGCCTATGGCAAACCGGTAGCTTCTGCTAAAACAATAACTGCTGACAATTCTCTGACTGTGACTATTCCTGTAAAGAATACGGGTAGTGTTGCCGGAAAGGAAGTCGTACAACTGTATGTGGGAGATGAAAAATGTAGTGTTTTGCGTCCTGTGAAAGAGTTAAAGGCATTCCAAAAGATAACTTTGGCACCGGGTGAAGAAAAAGAAGTAACCTTCACCATCACCCCGGATGATTTGAAGTTCTATGATGAAGCTGTTGGCGGATGGACAGCAGAACCGGGTAAGTTTAAGGCTTATATCGGAGCCTCTTCCGCAGATATCCGTGGAACGGTTCCGTTCGAGTTGAAATAAGATAGTGATTGCTGAATGGGGAAGGGGTGTGGAGTGTTTTTCGCATTTCTTCTCCATTTATTATATTCCCCTTTATTACAAGCCCTTTGCAGGGCTTTCGTCTGCCACAGTATGTCTACTACTGAGGATGTTTTACAAATCTTTATCTATTTTCTTAGGTATTTCTATTGTTTTTATTGAGAAGGCTTACTATTGAATGAAGAGTGGTGGCCCGATCATGTACAATATCCACGCTTCACAGCGGATTTGTATGATTTGACTAAAGCCTTGGATCCTACCCGTCCGGTGAATGATGCCAGTGGGGGATGTCATATAAAGACAGATATATGGACGGTACATAGCTATGAACAAGATCCGGAGGTTCTGAAAAATGCATTATATAAAGATGGAGGTTTTTTTCAGACCCCTAATAATCCGCAAGGAGTGCCGTCCGCCAATGTGGGATTTAACGGACTTGCTGTAAATAGTCCCTATCCTTTTCCGAAATATGAGGGTGAAATGCCTTATTTGATTGATGAAGTGGGAGGCATTAAGTGGGTAGAGGCAAAGGATAAAAGTAATACGGATACTTCCTGGGGTTACAGTACACCACCGGCGACTCAGGAGGAATTCCTGCAACGCCTTAAGGGGCAAATCGATGCTATATTAAGTCTGAAGGAATACGTTTGGGGATATTGCTATACACAATTGACTGATGTGGAGCAGGAGCAGAATGGCATATTCTTTTATGATCGCAGGCCCAAGTTTGATTTGAAATTGGTTTCCCGTATCTTTTCTAAAACTCCCCGGGAATAAGTTTTGCCTATAGAAGTTTATGCCTTCATTGTCTATGTCAAATTGCTTCTTCCCATCCTTCCACAGTCATTGTTTCTGATGAGAAGTTTACGCCGATGCGGATGATTGTCCGGCTGTCCGTGAGATATGGCCGGGCATACTGCCGCTCTTCAATTTGCTTCAGTGCCTCGGATGCGGAACCGTCCAGCTTAAACTCGAAGATATAAACGTAGTTCTTGAATTCGAGAATGCAGTCCACACGACCTTTGGCCTGTGTCTGCTCGTTTAGCAGGCGACAATTGTTCTCGCCCAGCAAGCGCAGGATGAGATAGAAAGTATATTGGAAATGCTTTTCGGCAGCTTCTTCGGATTTCACAGACCCGTGGGAGTCATAGGAAATGCGTTGTAAACCTCCATTTCTTTAGTTTTCAGGTAGCCGGAAGCAATCATCGTGAGGAAACCTTTACGTACTTCGTTGTTGGGGAAGTCCAGCAGGAATTCGCCGTTTTCCGGGTCATAATCCTTGATGGTGAGGTATCCGCTCTGATAAATCATCGGCAGGGGTTTCTCCACATCCGCTTTATAATCCACAAACATTTCGGGAGCATAATACTTTCCGGTCAGTTCGTTGAGCTGTTCATGGTTGTGCTGTAACAACACCTGGAGGTAGGTGGGGTGCCGGTTTTATACCAATAATCATCAATCCGATTGTTTCGGAAAGCATTAATCAAACTGAAGGGATTATAGATTCCTATCAATTCGTCGCTGAAATGATAACCGTCGTATTGCTGTTTGAGGCGGTCTTTCATCTCTTCTGTCGTACATTTGTATTTCTTCGCCAATTCAGTTATGGGATTAGCAAAATTAAACTCTAACTCTTCTTGTGTAATGCCGCACAGGGTGTCAAATCTGGGATTCATGCTGATGTCGTCGGGTTGATTGAACCCGCTGAACACACTGACTTGCGAAAACTTCGTCACCCCCGTGAGCAGCACGAATTGCAAGAAGTCGTCCGCACTCTTGAAGGTGGAGTAGAAAGCTTTCAGAGTATCCCGATTGACGTCTTCCAGCGGAGTGTCGAGCACGTCGAGTATGGGCTTGTCATATTCGTCTATCAGCACTACGGCACGTCGGCCGGTCTGTTCGAAAGCCTGCTTCAGTAGTGATTCAAAACGTTTGCCTATGGGGGCATTGACAGGTGTTTTACCGTAGATTTTTTCCCATTCACCTATATAGAACAGAATTGTTTCTGTGAGTTTCCCTTTCTCTTTATAAACTACTCCGTTGAAATCCATCTTGAACACCGGGTGTACATACCAGTTCTTCTCCAATTTCTCTATGGCAAGTCCTCGGAAAAGCTCTTTCTTCCCTAGAAAAAGTTTTTCAACGTGCTGACCAGAAGGCTTTTCCCGAAACGGCGGGGGCGACTGAGGAAACATGCCGCGCTTGTGCTTACCAGGTCATATACCAAGGCCGTTTTATCCACATAAACGAAGTCGTTGATGCGGATCTTCTCGAAACTCTGTATTCCAATGGGGTATTTCATCATGATTCCTTCTTCTTTTTTCTGACGTTACTTGCAGGACAAAGATACTCAGTTCCTGCGACATCAACAAGCTTGACGGGTAGTTTGTTTGGATGTTTCTGGTATGAGAAAACTCTTTGCGGTCGATTAATCTTTTTCTTAGGCATTTCTATTGCTTTTGTTGCGGAAGCTTAGTACATTTGCATACGAATGCTTATTCTTTCCACCACGGAGTTTTTTTCTTTCCACCATGGAGGAAAGAAAAAAACTCCGTGGTGGAAAGAAACTTTCTCCATGATGGAAAGAATAAGTGTTTACTGCGATTTCCCTTAGCCGTCGTAGGAAAAAGAGATAGAAATGGCGGCGCGACCACTTAACCCCGGCACTTCATGTTTTCTGACGTGGAGTACCCCGTAAAAAACATATAGATGAGTGCATATTATGATCTTTTTGAGAAGCCTGACATTCGCCAAACCGGTGAACAGCAACCTCTTTATGCCCGTTTCATACCTAAAGGAACCATTGAACGGAAAGAATTTATAAACCGTGTCCACCTTTTCACCGGCATCAGCCGCAGCCTGTTGGAAGGTGCGATGGCCGCCTTTATGGACGAGCTGCGCGACTGCCTTGCCGATGG